>BNJU01004031.1_pt1 | contig 87230 bp, 120 predicted proteins | sample 8539281 | NCBI WGS metagenome assembly BNJU01 (sample SAMD00202456, study PRJDB9452) | human saliva metagenome | isolation source: human saliva | place: Japan
CAGTCGTGACTTCCATTAAGATAGTACGCTCACCCGCAACCCCTGCTCGGATAAGGCGGGTTTCACCCTTAAGCAAGTCCGAATCATCCTGATGAATAGTATCATAAGCAATGGCTTCTGTCGTAACTTCAAGTTCTGGTTTCACCTCGACCAAAGCTTGGTGCACCTTCACTTGGGGTTGAGGTGGATTCTACCTTAGTGCCTACTGCTATGATTTCGGTAACTGGTTCTAGGGTTACACTATTGGATTTGACTTGGCGGTATTCCTTGCCACCTACAGTCGTCACTTCCGTTAAAATAGTGCGTTCGCCTGCTACTCCTGCTTGAATGACACGGGTTTGACCCTTGAACAAGTCCGGATCGTCCTGATGAATAGTATCATAGGCAACGGCTTCTGTCGTGACCTCTAGCTCTGGTTTCACCTCGACCAAGCTCGGAGTACCTTCGCTTGGGGTTGAGGTGGATTCTACCTTATCTGCTTGTGGAGAATGAGGTTTTGTATGTTCATTTCTAGAAACTTCTCCATTTCCCCTTACAAAATAATAACCTGTAAATTCATACCCCTCGATCCTTTCTGGTCTAGGCAAAAATTCTCCTGCAACTGTTTTTACAAGAGCTGGACGAAGCTCTACTAAGTTCTCCAAGGCAGAAACTGATAGTGCAGTACCACCTACAGCCAAAACTGTCACTAGAAAGAGAGAGGCTCCTTTTCTCTTTTTAATGAGAGTGAGCGAAACTAACAAGATACCTGTACCTAAGACAGGTAGGATAGCATTTGAAAACAAGCCAGTATCAGGTAACTTAATAGCAGACTTACGGTAGACGAAGTAATAATCCTTACCTTCCTCCACTTGGATAGCATTCTCTTCAAACCAACGTAGTTCAGCCTTCAAAGATTCAGGAAGATCTTTATCTTCCACATAGTGTGACACTAGCTGAGGAATTCTTTCCTCTGCAAGCACGGCATTTCCACCTGTGCCTACAAAAAACAAACTCGTTCCCAATAAGACGGAACAAGTTCCTACTGCATACTTTCTCAAAGAAAAGCGTTGTTTTGCTTTAAAATGATGTTTCTTCATGACAAACTCCAATTTCGTATCTATTCCTTTTCCCAGTATATCAAAAATAGTAAACGTCTACAAAGGATTTGAATAATAAAATTGCTATGGTTAGCTTCTTTATCCAATTTTTAAAGAAAAGTATCCTTATTCTTTGTAAACATTCACAGTAAGAACGTAATTTCCTCCCAGAAGTTCTTCTATTATCTGCTACTTAATAAAAATCTAGTGAATGAAAGTAGGAGGCCGATGAAGCTTAAAGAGCCTAAATTTCTAGATTATACAAAGCAAAAACCACAAGTAAACTCAGTTTTACTGACTTCACTTGTGGTAGTTATGTTTTATCAAAATATTTACCGAATCCTAATAGAACTCCAAAGCCACATACCTATCTCTTTTTCACCGACATTAAAGATATATCTCGCAAACTAAAGTAAGTAAGGATCAGCATGGCTACTGTGATAAAGAATTCTGTTGGTAGCTGAAAGATTTGTAGGATGGACAACATGAGCAAAATCACGAGAGCAACAAGTCCAAAGACTAATATTACAACATTGACCGTCCCCTTGATACTTTGAGGTGTCGCAAATACATAGAGTAGTAATAAGAGTATCCCTATGATTAAATAGACCATCTTTTTCTCTTTCTAGCTCTTATTCAGCTGATTTTTTCTTTTTGTTTGCTTTCTCACGCTCTGCCTTGTTAAGGATTTGTTTACGCAAACGAATAGATTCAGGCGTTACTTCCATGTATTCATCATCGTTCAAGAACTCGAGTGATTCTTCAAGAGTCAAGATACGTGGAGTCTTGATAACCGCTGTTTGGTCTTTAGTCGCTGAACGAACGTTGGTCATTTGTTTAGCCTTCGTGATATTAACTGTCAAGTCATTTTCACGAGAGTTTTCACCGATAATCATTCCTTCGTAAACCTCAGTACCTGGGTTAACAAAGATTGTTCCACGTTCTTCGATAGACATGATAGAGTATGTTGTTGCCTTACCAGTATCGATAGAAACAAGGGCACCACGGTGACGTCCACCGATTTCACCTGGAATCAATGGCAAGTATTGGTCGAAGGTATGGTTCATGATACCGTAACCACGAGTCATTGACAAGAACTCAGTTGAGTATCCAATCAAACCACGGGCTGGAACAAGGAAAACCAAACGAGTTTGACCATTACCAGTTGAAATCATATCCAACATTTCACCTTTACGTTCAGAAAGACTTTGGATAACAGATCCTTGGTACTCTTCTGGTGTGTCGATTTGAACACGTTCAAATGGCTCACATTTAACACCGTCGATTTCTTTTACGATAACTTCTGGACGAGATACTTGAAGTTCATAACCCTCACGACGCATGGTTTCGATCAGGATTGACAAGTGCAATTCTCCACGTCCTGAAACAGTCCATTTATCTGGTGAGTCCGTTGGGTCAACACGAAGAGAAACGTCTGTTTGCAATTCTGCCTGCAAGCGTTCTTCCACCTTACGAGAAGTCACCCATTTTCCTTCACGACCTGCAAATGGTGAGTTGTTGACCAAGAAGGTCATTTGAAGGGTTGGCTCATCGATGTGAAGAACTGGAAGAGCTTCAACTGCATCTGTTGGAGTAATGGTTTCTCCGACGAAGATATCTTCCATACCAGATACGGCAATCAAGTCACCAGCTTTGGCTTCTTGGATTTCACGACGTTCCAAACCAAAGAAACCAAAGAGTTTTGTGACACGGAAGTTCTTTGTTGTACCATCAAGTTTAGAAAGGGTAACTTGGTCCCCAACCTTTACACTACCACGGAAGACACGTCCGATACCGATACGACCTACGAAGTCGTTATAGTCAAGAAGTGACACTTGGAATTGAAGGGGCTCATCTGAGTTATCAACTGGAGCTGGAATGTGGTCGATAATGGTATCAAAGATTGGCGCCATAGTCTTTTCTTGATCTGCTGGATCATCTGACAATGAAGATGTTCCGTTGATCGCTGACGCATAAACAACTGGGAAGTCAAGCTGGTCATCATCCGCACCAAGCTCGATGAAAAGTTCCAAGACTTCATCCACTACTTCTGCTGGACGAGCTGATGGCTTATCGATTTTGTTAACCACAACGATAGGCACAAGGTCTTGTTCCAAGGCTTTTTTCAATACGAAACGAGTCTGTGGCATAGTTCCTTCGTAGGCATCTACGACCAAAACAACACCGTCAACCATTTTCATGATACGCTCAACTTCTCCACCGAAGTCCGCGTGTCCTGGTGTGTCCATGATGTTGATACGAGTTCCGTTGTAGGCAACTGCTGTATTTTTCGCAAGAATGGTGATTCCACGCTCTTTTTCAATATCGTTTGAGTCCATTGCACGCTCAGCTAACTCTGTACGCGCGTCAAGAGTTTCAGATTGTTTCAACAATTCGTCAACGAGGGTCGTTTTACCGTGGTCGACGTGGGCGATAATCGCGATATTACGGATATCTTCTCTTAATTTTGTCATGATTTCCTCTATTATATTCAAAAATTTATTTTTCTAACTGAACGATTATACCACAATTTTTAAGCAAATGACTTAATTCAAGTAAGTGTAAATGTTTTTCAAAAGAAAATTCATTCCTTCTCTTTTTCTTTTTCAAAAGAACCAACTTGTGATAAGATAAGCTGGTATGCGTTTAGATAATTTATTAGCCCAGGAAAAATCAGTCGAAAAGCCATGAAACAGGCTCTCCTAAAAAAAGAAATCTTAGTAGATAGAGTCCCTGCTACTTCCCTTGCACAGAATGTTGATACTGGATTACAAGAGTTGATTTTTCAGGGTAGAAAAAAATCCAGGATATGAACACACCTACCTCATGCTACACAAGCCAAACGGAGTCGGAACTGCAAGCAAGGATAAAAAACTCCCAACTGTCATGGACCTTCTTCCTCAGCATCTCCAGTCTGACCAACTCTACGCCATCGGCCGTCTGGATCGGGATACGACGGGTCTCCTCCTCTTAACGGATAATGGTCCCCTAGGTTTTCAACTCCTCCATCCTCAGTATCATGTCGATAAAACTTACCAAGTAGAGGTCAATGGGCCACTGACTCCCGACCATATCCAAGAGTTTAAAGATGGGATTGTCTTTCTTGATGGAACTATCTGTAAACCTGCTCAACTTGAGATTTTATCCTCAAGTCCTAGTCTCAGCCAAGCCACCATTACCATCTCTGAGGGGAAATTTCATCAGGTAAAAAAAATGTTCCTCTCTGTTGGTGTCAAGGTTACCACTCTCAAACGCACCCATTTTGGCCCTTGGAGTCTTGATGACAATCTCCAAGAAGGCGACTATCGACATCTAAACTCACAAGAATTGGCAATCATTCTTGACTTTCTTAGAAAAAGTGGTTAAAAAATGAGGTTGGGACAAAAGATCCCGACCTCACTTTTTATTAGCAATCAAACTTTGACGCGGTTGCTGATTGAACTTTTTGTTCGTCTTTTAGACTCCAAAAAGCTCCTAATCATCCTCGCGGGGCTGGGACTACGAAATCGAGACTTTGTCTATCGATTTCTGTCCCACCGCCATTTCTTATTTTTCAACTTTTACTTTCCCTGTCCAAGAATCCAAGCCGTAAGACAGAATATAAATTTCTGAGAAACCTTGTTTTTTCAAGAAAAGTGCTGCATTGGTCACACGTTGCGCACGTTGGTTTTCATAGAGAAGAACAGGTTTATCCTTGCGAAGCGCTGCAAGACTTGTCTTCAATTGATTTGAAGGGATATTACGAGCTCCGAGGATATGTTTTCTGTGGAAGTCAGCTGGATCACGTAAGTCAATCAACTGTCCTGTACGAATCAATGACTCAAACTCTGCATTGTCCACAATTTTCGCTGCCTGACGAATGCGAAGATAGTTATATCCCATCCAAGCCAACATCGCTACAATAAGTCCCCATAATACCCAAGTTACCATATTACCTAATCTCCATTTTTTTCTAAATACTCTAATTCTAGTTTGTGCTCTCTGCGCAGAACAGCCTCCGCTTCAAGATAATCCAGCTTGTCCATCAAGCCTGCATCATAGATTCGAGATAGCTCGATCTTCATCAGTTCAATGTCATAGAGACGTTTTCCCATATAGACAATGATACCAAACTGTTTGAGAAATTGTTGCACATCGTAGAGTGTTTTCATAGCTTTCATTTTAGCAAATAATCAGAGTTTTTTCAATAGTTCCCTAATAGTTCGGGGTAGGTTTCCTTTTTTCACTATTATCTGAATTTCTTTACACTATGACAAAGAAGAAAACCTAGAGTCATTCCAACGATATTTTGCAGGAGATTTGGAATGATTTCTGGAATAGCTGCACCCCAACCATTCATCCAAGCTGATGCCAAGGCATATCCAGCTACCATGAATAAAGTCGCTAAGACTAAGCCTAGCCATTGCCATTTCCCTTTAAAGCCTGCAAAATAGCCTTGGAAACCATGGTTAATTAAGCTAAAAATCATCCACTGAGGATAACCTGAAATAAGGTCAATGAGAAATCCTGCTAAACCTCCAACAACGGCCCCTTCACGACTGCCAAAGTAAAAGGCTGTGAAGAAGACTCCAACGTCCAAAAGTGTTAGAAATCCAGTTGGTGTCGGGATTTTTATAAAATAACCTAATACAACCGAACTGGCTGCTAAGATGGATACTAGGGCGATTTTAGTTGTTTTGGTTTGCTTCATACTGTCTCACTCCATATTGATCTGCTTGTGCAATGGCACGGTAAACAAAGGCTTTGGAAGTTTCAATTGCTGGTAATAGTTCCTCTCCCTTGACTAACTGACTAGCAATACTTGATGCAAAGGTACATCCTGCACCAGCATTTTGTCCTTGGATGACTGGATTCTCAAGAATAGTAAAATTCTCCCCATCATAAAAGACATCCACAGCCTTATCCTGACTGAGGCGATTTCCACCCTTGATAATCACTGCTGGTGCACCCAAGTCATGTAATTTCTGCGCTGCAGCCTTCATATCTTCCAGACTTTCAATCTTTTGGCCTGCAAGCAACTCTGCCTCAGGAAGATTCGGAGTAATCACTGATACATAAGGGAAAAAGCGAATCAACTCTTGACAGAGCTCGCTTACTGCAACGTCGTGCGTTTCCTTACAAACCAATACAGGGTCCAAGATCACTGGAACTCCTGATCTTTCCTTAATGAAATTCAAAGCTTTTTCAGCAACACCGACTGTCGGCAAGAGACCAATCTTAATCCCCCCAAAATCTACACTTTTCAGGCTATCCAACTGTTGTTGGAAAATAGTCTCATCCGTCGGGAAAACCTCAAAACCATTTTCTGTCAAAGCAGTCAAGCAGGTCATGGCTACAAATCCGTGCAAACCATTCAAAGTATAGGTGGCAAGGTCAGCTGCCAATCCACCACCACTAAAAATATCATTTCCTGAAAGTGCTAAAATACGATTATTCTTCATAACGAATCTCCTTTAAATACAAACCATTGGGTGCTGCAGTTGGTCCTGCCAACTGTCTGTCTTTTTTCTCCAAAATCAGGTCAATCTGTTCAATCGGCATACGGTTGTTACCAATTTTCAGCAGGGTTCCGACCATATTTCGAATCTGCTTATAGAGGAAGCCATTGCCAGAGAATGTAAAGGTCAAAAACTGCCCTGTTTCATCAACCCTAAGACTAGCTTCCGTGATCGTTCTTACCTTGTCTTCCACACTAGTTCCTGAGGCTGTAAAACCAGTAAAGTCATGTGTTCCCTCTAGTTTTTTTACAGCAAGCTGTATCCGCTCCACATCTAGCGGATAGGGATAGTGGGTCGCATAATGGCGGCGCATAGGATTTTTAGGACGTCCTCTATCCACGATAAACTCGTAGGTCTTGCTATGCTTGGCATAACGGCAATGAAAATCGTCAGCCACTATCTCAATCGAAATCACATCGATATCTTCAGGACTTTGGGTATCAAGAGCAAAGCGAAGTTTTTCCTCATCCATCTGATAGGGAAGATCAAAGTGGATAACCTGTCCTAAAGCATGAACGCCACTGTCCGTTCGACCAGCGCCATGAATGGTAATGGCTTGTCCCTTATTTAATTTGGTTAAAGTTTTTTCAATTTCCTCTTGAACACTACGCGCGTGAGGTTGTCGCTGAAAACCAGCAAAAGCGTAGCCATCATAGGAAATTACAGCTTTATATCTAGTCATGTATCTATTTTATCAAGAAAATTTCTCTGCAACAAGTTTGAGAATTAAAAATTGTAAGGGGACAATTTCTAGTGTAATTTAGTTCTTACCTAGATCTTTCTCATTCTGTATTTACGTTCTGGAACTTCAATGGTTTGAACGATTTCAAATCCCTCTTTTTGGTAGAGGTCTCTAGCTCTTTTGATTTGACTCTAAAAAACCGTTAGGAAATACTCTCTATTTCTTCATTTTCAAACATTTCTTGAAGAAAGTATTGAAAAGCTTTTCTACCTATTCCTTTTCCCCTGCTTTCTGTGGAGCTATGAAAAATCTTCCGATATGAAGATTTTTATCTTCTAGTTTCTGATTTTTCTGGATGATGCCTACAAACTCTTCTCCAGCAAAAATGGAAAAAATTCCTTCCATCTTTTTGCAAGACTTGGGCAATCAAGGGATAAGAAATCTTTGGTCCCATCCATTGCTTCTGAAAACTTTCTCCCAAAGCATTAGACCACTGACAAATGAGTTGGGCATTTTCTAACTGAAGTCCTTTTTCAAAGTGAATTTTCATATTTGTTCCTAAAACTTCTCCTATATCCAACTATTATACTCTTTCTCTTATTTTTTCCGAATAAATAAGTATGATTCATCTTTATTTTTTTCTTGTTGGAACAATTCTTGCTTCCTTTCTAGGCTTTAGTCGTCGATCGCTTCCTGAACAATCCATCGTCTTTCCTGCAAGTCACTGTGATTCTTGTCAGACTCGCTTGAGACCACTAGATTTGATTCCGATTGTGTCCCAGATATTCAATCGCTTTCTCTGTCGCTATTGCAAGGCTCGCTATCCTGTTTGGTATGCCCTCTTTGAGTTGTGCTTAGGACTGCTCTTTCTAGCTGGGTCTTTGGGATTTCTAACTCTAAGTCAAGTCATCCTAGTCACTGCTGGCTTGACTTTGAGCATCTATGACCTTCGTCATCAAGAATATCCCTTGATAGTCTGGCTGACTTTTCCACCTAGTCCTCATGGTATGCTGTGGTTGGAATCTAATCATGGCTTTCTTCTTGATTCTTGGAATCATTGCCCATGTTATTGATATTCGCATTGGGGCAGGTGATTTTCTCTTTCTGACTTCTTGTGCCCTTATTTTTAGCCTAACTGAAATGCTGATTTTAATTCAATTTGCTTCTACAACCGGCATTCTAGCCTTTCTCCTGCTAAAGAAAAAGGAAAGACTTCCTTTTTGTGCCTTTCCTCTTGCTAGCTACTTGTGTGATTATTTTTGGGTAAGCTACTGCTTGTTTGATAAAGTCCAATTTCTATCATATGTCCTTCATGAAATTATTTCACAGTTAAATTATAAATTATTTCTTTTTATACAAAGGAATGATATTATCAAATTGATCTGTTCTTTTATCTTCTTGATATTGATCAAAAATTTCATTTCGACCGAAAATATTTCGCTTATAAACTGTAAACGAATACTTTGTTTAGACATTATCGTCGCTAGACTGACTAGACGATTACTCAAAACAACGTCCAGAATACTCTTTACTTTGCTTGGTTTTTTTAACAAAAATTTGATCATCCAAAGGTTCAATAATTTTTGTAACCTTTTTGCGCAATTTGACGATAAAAAAGTAAGAATGTTGCTTTTGGAGTCAATAATCCTAACTTAAAAAGCTCGATACTCTAAAGCCTGTATCGAAACATTCAAATCCGACTTCAATAAAAATATAACTATCAGGATTGCTAACACGTTTCCCTACCCTCTCTTCAAATTTGACTAAAAACTCTTCTTTTGGCAATAAAAAACATGATGCAAAATAATTTGCTTCTTGCTCCAAACAATCACCATCTTCATTCATATCTTTATATTTGTGCAAAAGAATATGTCCTAGCTCATGAGCTAAATCAAAATTTCGACGTACAGATGATTTATTCGTTCCCAATACAATATAAGGTCTTCCCGATTTTGACCATGCGCTATAAGCATCAGCTTGACCATTAATGAGTCGTTCCACGATATAGATTCCTGAACGTTCTAATTTATAAAGCAAATCATGATTATCTTTTGAAATGCCTAATTTTCCTCTGGCGTAAAGAGCCAATTCCTCAATAGATTCTCCCTTATGATAAGATTCACTCACTACATTACTTAGGTCATGAATTGTAATATTAGGTATAATTACAAAACTTTCAAAATAATCAATCAAACTATCTACCTTATGTAAATACATAGTTTGAATATCTATTGTTTTCCGTGTTGCTAGATCTGCATTTCTAAAGGCAATTACAGAAGAATCAAATCGAATGCTCTCTTCTTCCTGTTCAAAATAAGTTAAATCAACATGAAATTGGTTGGCCAAATGCAGTCTAGTTGATAATTTAGGTTTCGTTTCGTTAGACTCAAACTGCCAAATGGCTTGTTCCGTTAAATTAATTCTCTGAGCCAATTCTGCTCTACTTAAACCATTTAACAGCCGTAATTCTTTCAATACCCGACCATTAAACATTTACATACTCCTTACTACTTTTGAGCTTCTTGTTTTTCTATTCTTGGAATAATTTCAAAATCTTCTGTTTCCGATAATTCTGAAAAATTAGGAATATCTTGATATTTAGCTTCTTCGAAATGGTACGAACTTGATTGAATATACTCAGACAAATCCTGAATCAAGTGTAACTGACCAGTTCGTGCATCAGGCATAACAACATCTACAGATATAATATTGTTTTTCCGAGTCCGCCTCATAAAGTTAAAATCATAAATTTTTCGATATTCGAATTTTTTTAGTAGCTTGTTCAATTTCTTGAATCATTTCATCAGAAACTAACTCCATCTGAATTGGAAAAGAATGACTATCTTCATCATTTTTGTAGGAAGAATGTTGATTAAGATAAAGTGTATTCATCCTAGCATATTCAAATAAGTAGCCACTCTTATTTTTGTACCAAAGGAAATTGGCTCGTAAGTCGCTTCTTACCCTTTATAATTAACAATACTTTTCCCATATTTTTTTCTGTATTTGTTTCAAATTCTAAATATCCCCAAGTCTGTCCTGCTAATTGTAATTTATACTCAAACAAATCTGCTGATGCAAATGCATTATCAATATGATTAGGTCGCGTCCATGCATAACCATTCGACACTTTCATTGTCTCTCTTTTTCTAGACGTTCATCTACATAATCTTTTTGACCTTTCATCAAAGTATCTACAATTTTTTTGTGCCTTGAGCGAATCAAAGAGATCCTGATTCAACATAATTCTTCCTCCTCCGAATACTTTTTTAATGAATTATATCATTTTCTTAAAAGAAATTACTACAATAATTAGCTTTTTCTTAAAGTTACATATCAGAGTAACTTAGCAAATGATATCTAAAACTGGCCTTTCTCCTACAAAAGAAAAAGGAAAGACTTCCTTTCGTGCCTTTCCTTTTACTCGCTGCTTGTGTGATTATTTTTGGTAAGCTACTGCTTGTTTGATAAAGTCCTCAATTGGCTCTCCTTGGTGGAGAGCTTTTACAATTTCTCGAACCAACGATAACGCCATCTGACACCGCATTAAAGCGTTCTACATCGGCTTGACTAGACACACCAAAACCTGTCAAGACTGGGATGTCAGCTACTTGATGCAATTGTGCCAAGTGCTTATCCAAGTCTGCACGGTAATTGCCTGACTTCCCTGTCACCCCGTTAATAGCAACGGCATAGACAAAGCCTTCTGCTCCCTTGATCAACTCTTCTGGCGCTCAATTCCTGTTGTCAAGCTGACAAGTGGAATCAAGGCTATGTCTGTACCTGCCAAAAAGGGCTCTACAAAGTTAGCGTGCTCATGAGGGAGGTCTGGTATAATCAAGCCCTTGACTGCTGTATCAGCAAGTTCTTTAACAAATTTCTCCACACCGTACTGAAAGAGGGGGTTAAAGTAGGTCATGATGACAAGCGGAATTTCTGTTTCAATGGTTTTCAAGGTTTCAACCAAAGCCTGGGTAGAGGTTCCGCAAGCTAGACTGCGCAAGCCTGCTGCTTCGATAACAGGACCATCTGCAACCGGATCCGAGAAAGGAACTCCTACCTCAATGGCAGAAACACCCAAGTCTTCTAAAAAGTGAATTGTTTCACCGAGACCATCTAATCCTTTTTCGTGGTCTCCAGCCATGATATAGGGAACAAAAATTCCCTTTCCAGTTGCTTTGATAGCGTTCAGTTTTTCTGTTAGTGTCTTAGGCATGAGCTTCTCCCTTCTTTGCTGCGTCTGCTTCCAAACGGTCTTTAACTTGAACTACATCCTTGTCCCCGCGACCTGATAGACAGACAATCATTGACTTGTCTGGTCCAAGTTCTTTGGCTAATTTCACCGCAAAGGCGATAGCGTGACTAGACTCTAAGGCTGGGATAATCCCTTCCACACGAGACAAGAGTTGGAATCCTTCCAAAGCTTCCTCATCTGTCACAGGAACATAGGTCGCACGCTTGATATCGTGGTAATGAGAATGTTCTGGACCGATACCTGGGTAGTCTAAACCTGCTGAGATAGAGAAGGCTTCTAAAATTTGACCATGAGCATCTTGGAGCACATCCATGAGCGAACCGTGGAGAACACCTGGTCTACCCTTGGTCAAGGTTGCTGCATGATGCTCTGTATCCACACCTAGTCCTGCCGCTTCAGCTCCATACATAGCCACTGACTCATCTTCCACAAATGGATGGAAAAGCCCGATAGCATTCGAACCTCCACCAACACAGGCTACTAGGGCATCTGGCAAATCTTGCCCTGTCAAGTCACGGTACTGTTGTTTAGCTTCTCGACCGATAACACTTTGGAAATCACGCACAATTTCTGGAAAAGGATGAGGCCCCAAGGCAGAACCAAGGATATAGTGGGTATCATCGATGTTGGCTACCCATGAACGAAGGGCTGCATTGACTGCATCCTTGAGCACGCGCGAACCATCTGTTACAGCTTCCACCTTGGCTCCCAAAAGTTCCATACGGAAGACATTGAGGGCTTGGCGTTTAACATCTTCCTCACCCATATAGATAGTACATTCCATGTTAAAGAGGGCCGCAGCAGTTGCAGTTGCCACACCATGTTGACCGGCACCTGTTTCAGCAATAATTTTCTTTTTGCCCATGCGTTTAGCGAGAAGAACTTGGCCCAAGGCATTGTTAATCTTGTGTGCACCTGTATGGTTGAGGTCTTCACGTTTGAGGTAAATCTTGGCTCCGCCGATATGCTGGGTCAAGTTTTTTGCGTAGTAAAGAGGAGTTTCACGTCCCACATACTGGCGCAAAAGTTGGTTTAATTCCTCTTGGAAACTTGGATCTGCCTGACTTTCACGATAAGCCTTTTCCAACTCCAAAACTGCTGTCATCAATGTTTCTGGGACGAAACGTCCGCCGAATTTTCCGTAAAATCCATCTTTATTTGGTTCTTGATATGCCATGCTTAACCCTCTCTATAAATCTTCTAATTTTTTCATGATCTTTTTGTCCGTTTGATTCTACTCCACTTGATACATCTACTGCAAAGGGAGTAAAGTGTTGAATCGCTTCTTCTACATTATCCTCATTGAGCCCGCCTGCGATGAAGAAAGGCTGAGATAGTTCTGTCGTATCCAGTTGCTCCCAGTCAAAGGTTTGACCGCTTCCTGCCACAGGTGCATCAAAAAGTAGATAATCTGCCTGTGAACTTGGTACATGACCATCTCCATCCACCTGCACTGCCTGAATGCTGGCACAAGGTAATTTCTCAAACAAATCATCTGCCACCTGACCATGAATTTGTACCATGTCCAAGCCAACCTTTTCAATCGCTTCTAGTAATTCTTCCCGATTTGGTGAAACAAATACCCCAACTTTATTGACATTTGTAGGAATGATCTTAGCCAGCTCTGCTGCTTGTTCCAAGGTCACCTGTCTTTTGCTAGGTGCAAAGACAAAACCGATGTAGTCGGCCCCTGCTGACACAGCTGTTTCTACCGCTCCTTTGGTCGATAGTCCACAAATCTTAACCTTTGTCAATCTGCAACTCCTTGATTCTCTGGGCTACATCTTCTGCCTGCATGAGGGCTGTTCCTACCAAAATTCCGTTAAAGTAGGGTGCAACTCGTTTCGCATCTGCTTCTGTAAAAATAGCAGATTCAGAAATGTACAAGCAATCGTCCTTAAAGTATTGGGCCAAGTCTACACTAGTCTGCAAGTCAACTTCAAAGGTAGTCAAATTACGATTATTCACACCGATAATTTGAGCTCCAAGGCGGTGGGCTACTTCTAGCTCTGCTAGATTATGAGTTTCCACTAATACTTCTAGACCAATCTCTGTCGCATAGTCATACAGTTCCTTGAGGCGTTCTTCTGATAAAGCCGCTACGATGAGTAAGATAACTGTTGCACCTGCATTGCGAGCACGGATGATTTGCTTTTCATCGATGATAAAGTCCTTGTTTAAAGTCGGAATCTCTACCTGACTGGAAATCTCACGAAGATAATCCAAATGACCTTTGAAGAAAACTTCGTCTGTCAGAACAGAAATCATAACAGCGCCGTTAGCCTCGTAAGTCTGGGCCTGTTGAACGATATCCACATCCAGATTGATATCACCCATACTTGGACTCGCCTTCTTGACCTCTGCAATAATTTGCAAACGATCCTGATGGTTTTTTCAAATATTCAGCTAAGCGATAGCTTTCACGCAAGGGCTGAAGTTCCTCTAGCTCCATCTTTTCAACTTCACGCGCCTTCTGCTCTAAGATACGTGACAAAAAATCCTGACTCATCTTTGATACTCCTGTAATAGTCTGAGTTTTTCAAGGGCCCTACCACTAGCAATCACTTGGCGTGCCATTTCAACTCCGTCCTTGATACTGTCTGCTTTACCATTGGCGTAGAATCCTAGACCTGCATTTAAGACTGTTGTTTCCAAGAATGGACTTGGTTCGTTATTAAGAACACTGACAAGGATGGCTGCATTCTCATGCGCATTTCCCCCACGAATGTCCTCAATGGCAATGCGTTCCATTCCCAAATCTTCTGGAGTAAAGGTTGACAAAGTGATTTCACCATTTTCAAGAAGGGCAATGCTGGTAGTACCATTCAAACCAGCTTCATCCAATCCTTCTGGACCAGCTACTACGATAGCACGTTTGCGACCCATGTTTTTCAAAACCTGAGCTGTACTTTCTAGAAGTTCTGGACGACTAATTCCTAGAAGCTGTGTTTCCAAGACCATTGGGTGAATGAGTGGACCTGTCAAATTCATGATGGTTGGAATTCCCAATTCCAGCGTGCTGGCATGATGTATTTCATAGCTGGGTGCATGTTTTTGGCAAAGAGAAAGACAATTCCTGTTTGATCAAATACCTTACCCAATTGTGCTGGCTTGAGATCAATATTGATTCCCAAAGCTTGCAAGACATCTGCTGAACCAGATTTAGAAGAGATAGAACGATTTCCATGTTTGGCCATGTGGATGCCACCACCTGCCAAGACAAAGGCTGCAGTTGTTGAAATGTTAAAGCTAAATGACTTATCTCCACCCGTACCACAGTTATCCATAGCATCTTGAATGTTGGTTGGAATGTGTTGAGCATGTCCTCTCATAACTTGAGCGAGGGCTGTTCTTTCCTCAGGTGTTTCTCCCTTCATCTTGAGGGCTAACAGTAGTGAAGCGATTTGCGCTTCTGTCACTCGCCCTGTTACAATGCGTTCGATCACATCTGTCATTTCAACACTTGATAAATCTTCAAAGTTCGCTAATTTTTCAATAATTTCTTTCATTTTGTGTTCCTCACTTTACAACTTTCTCGATAAAATTCTGAATAGAAGATAGGCCATCTGGCGTTCCAATACTTTCTGGATGATACTGCAAGCCATAAAAGCGGCAAGGTTTTGTGTTGAATCCCCATAATGGCTTGGTCATCTGTCGAACGAGCTGTCACTTCAAACTCTTCTGGCATCTCTTCAATTAAAATACTGTGGTAACGCATGACTGGGCGATTGTCCTCGATTCCTTGATAGAGAACTGAAGGAGTCTCAAATCGAATCTGACTCTGCTTACCATGCATGACTTTTGGAGCCAATCCCAACTTGCCACCAAAGACTTCTGCGATGGCTTGGTGTCCCAAACAAATCCCTAGAATCGGTTTCTTACCTGCAAAATCACGAATCATTTCTTCCATCTTCCCAGCATCAGCTGGCCAACCTGGACCAGGAGAAAAGACCAGTCCATCTGCCTTTGTAGCTTCTTCATAAAGGGTTGGATCATCATTTCTTAAAACCTGAACTTCTGCGAAATTCCCAATGTATTGAGCCAAGTTATAGGTAAATGAATCATAATTATCAATCAATAAAATCATGGTCTTAGTTCTCCCATTCTAGTCATAGATTTAGCTTTATTAATCGTTTCTTGGTATTCGTTTTGAGCGATAGAATCATAAACAATTCCTGCTCCAGCCTGCACATAGGCTGTTTTATTTTTTAGAATCATGGTTCGAATTGCAATGGCGAAGTCCATATCTCCAGTTGCTGAAAGGTAACCGATAGCTCCTGCATAGACGCCTCGCTTCTCTGTTTCTAATTCATAGATGCGTTTCATGGCCCTAATTTTTGGTGCCCCCGATACTGTTCCTGCCGGAAGAGTCGCTTTCAAGGCATCCATGGCAGTCAGTTCTGGTAACAAACGTCCTTTTACTACGCTAGTCAAATGCATGACATAGCGGAAAAGTTCCACTTCCATATACTTTGTTACTTGGACACTTGCTGTTTCAGCAATTCGACCGATATCATTGCGTCCTAGGTCCACTAGCATTCGGTGTTCTGCCGTCTCCTTTTCATCAGAAAGTAGATCTATCGCCAAAGCCTTGTCTTCTTCATCCGTAGCCCCTCTTGGTCGCGTACCGGCAATCGGATTGGTTGTTACAATGCCATTTTTAACAGAAACCAAACTTTCAGGACTAGCACCGATGATTTGATAATCTCCAAAATCGTAGAAATAGAGGTAATTCGATGGATTGGTCACGCGAAGATTTCTGTAGAAGTCAAAAGGATTTCCGGTTACCTCTGCGGAGAAGCGCTGGCTAAGCACGCATTGGAACATGTCTCCATTGCGAATCAAGTCGCGAGCTGTTTCTACCATTTCTTCAAATTTATGAGGTGCAATATGTGGTCTAAACTGAAGTGGAGAAACGTCCAAATCTTCAAATTCATTTGGAGCAGGGATTTTTAACTCCTCTAAAACTTGATCCAAAGCCGCTTCTAGTTCTTCATTGCTTCGATCACTGTAAAGAGTATCCTCGATGATATGAATTTTTTCTTTCTTGTGGTCAAATACCATATAACTCTCGTAAACAAAGAAATGCATATCTGGCGTCCCAATCGTATCCTCAGGAAGCTGGCCAATTTCTTCATAGAGAGAAATCATATCATAGCCAACAAAGCCGATGGCTCCACCACCAAAAGGTAGGTCTGAATGGTGATTGCTTTTATGAGTCACTTCATAAAGGAAATCCAAAGGATCACGATCAATGACTTGCCCATTTTGATAAAGAACTCCATTTTCGAACTTAATCTCAAAAACTGGATTATAAGCCAAAATAGAAAATCGAGCATTTTCTTTTTCTCTTGGGATACTTTCAAGTATAACCTTGTGTTGTCCCTTCAAGCGCATATACGCCAAGATTGGTGATAAAACATCTCCATGAATGATTCGTTCCATTGTAATTTCCCTTTCAGTTCTTCTTAAATCCCGTGTTTATTCTACAAAAAATCCCCACGCAAAATAACTTGCGTGAGGACGAAAATTCGCAGTGCCACCTCAATTATAGGATTTCTCCTATCTCTCATTCCTGTCTCAGAACCTTCTTGTAACAGGCTGTGCGATAAAGGCACTCCCTTGAGAATCATGTTTTTCTTCTCTCATTTTCAGATGGACCCAATCTTACAGCTTTCTCTGCTTGTTTTCAGCAACCACAAGCTCTCTGTGAGAGAAATCTCTGTATCTTTTCCATCTTTTTATTTTTTTAGCTTCAAGGTAGTCTGCAATAGCAGCTACGTCCTTGTCTCCACGACCAGAGACATTGATGACGATAATCTCATCTTTACTTAGTTTTTGGTGCTCGTTTGACTGCTTCTGCAATAGCATGGGAGCTTTCAATAGCTGGGATAATTCCTTCAGTCTTGCTAAGTAAAAAGCAAAAGCTTGGACAGCTTCTTCATCAGTCGCTGCAACATATTCTACACGACCAGAGTCTTTAAAGAAGGCGTGTTCTGGTCCAACCCCTGGATAGTCTAAACCAGCAGAGATAGAGTAAACAGGTGCAACATTTCCATCTTCACCAAAGACTGCATAGGTTTTCATTCCATCGACAATTCCTACACTACCCTTGGTCATTGTTGCCGCGTGTTTATCAGTATCTAAACCGTGACCAGCAGCTTCTACCCCAACCAATTTAACTTCTTTATCAGCTACATACTGTGAAAAGGCACCGATGGCATTAGAACCACCACCCACACAGGCAATGACGTAGTCTGGCAAATGTCCTTCTTTTTCCAAGATTTGACGTCGAGATTCTTCACTGATTACTTTTTGGAATTCATGGACAATCGTTGGGTAAGGGTGAGGACCTACAGCCGAACCTAAAACGTAGAAAGCATCAAGGTCATTCATCCATGCTCCAAAGGCTGCATCGACCGCATCCTTCAGAGTACGTGTTCCCGTTTCAACTGAGTGAACAGTCGCTCCCATCATCTCCATACGGAAGACGTTGAGACGTTGACGTTCCACATCTTCTGCCCCCATGTAGACATCACATGCCATACCAAATTTGGCCGCAGCTGCAGCTGTCGCAACACCGTGCTGACCAGCTCCTGTCTCTGCAATCACCCGTTTTTTACCCATGCGTTTAGCTAGAAGGATTTGTCCAAGGACATTGTTAAGTTTGTGTGAACCAAGGTGGTTAAGGTCTTCACGTTTGAGATAAATCTTAGCTCCACTTAAGTGCTCTGTCAAGCTTTCTGCAAAATAGAGCGGAGTCTCACGACCTGAATAATCCTTCAAGTAATGACGATATTCTGCCAAAAATTCTGGATCATCCTTGTATTTATCAAAAGTCACTTCCAATTCATCTAGCAAAACCTGAATTGGTTCTGGTACAAAACTACCACCAAATTGTCCAAAATATCCTTTAGTTGTCATAAATTTTTCCTCCTTCTATATGAATCCGGCTTTTTGTTTACTTTTAGTAGTAGGCAAGGAGCTGTAGATAGAACTCAAGTTCATCAAAGCGACTTAACACCCTAATAAAAGATAAACAAAATGACGGATAGAAAAAGCCCACACACGGAATTTACTTCCATGTGAGGGCGTTCGTAACGCGGTACCACCTCAATTGTAAAGAGAATATCCCCTTTACATCTCTGCCTTGTCTAACAACAAGTTGCACTGTAAGGTGTGCCTACCGAATTTTCATTGTTTCAAATTCACTTTTAAAATCAGCCCAATTTCACTAGTTTCAACCACCTGTTCACAGTAACCACAGGCTCCCTGAAGATCAAAAATAATTACTTTTCTGATTTGTTGAGTTAATTATATGTTATTGTTATTTCTTTGTCAACCGTTTTCACTAATTTTTTTACTAATTTTTAATTAGTTTTTTTGAAGAAAGCAAGAACTTCTTCAGAAACTCTGACAAAAGTTTCGATGATATAATCTACTTCTTCATCCGTTAATTTCGTGTGAAGTGGTAGTGTAATTTCATTTACAAAGAAAGCATAAGCTCGTGGATAATCAGCCATGTCAAATCCTAGATTCTTATAGGCTGTCAAAAGAGGAAGCGGTTTGTAGTGAACATTACTTGCAATTCCTGCCTTGGCCAATTCTTGGATGATTTGGTTGCGTTGTTCGAGAGTTGCTCCTTCTACATGGGTGATGTAGAGGTGACGACAAGATTCAACTGCATCTGTCTCATGCGCCAATGGATGGATACGAGTTCCCGCAAATCCACGGTCATAGCGAGTCACGATTTCTTTACGACGTTGAAGCAATCCAGGATAACGATCTAGCTGAACCAAACCAAGTGAAGCCATGATATCTGTCATATTACACTTGTAGGCAGAGTTACGATATCGTATTCCCATGAGCCTAGTTGCATCTTGGCAAGAGCATCTTTTGTTTGACCATGAAGGGAAAGGATTTGGAATTCTTTATACATTTCTTCATCATCAATCGCTGGATTTGCTTTCCAGGTCGCACTTCCTCCCTCAGCAGTTGTGAAGTTCTTAACCGCGTGGAAAGAGAATGATGTGAAGTCAGCGATTGAACCAGCTGCTTGTCCTTTATAGGTTGATCCCAAAGCGTGGGCGCTATCAGATACAATCACAATACGGTTAAAGACCTTTTGCCACTTGCTAGTAGCTGTAAAGAGGTCACGTTTCTTCTCAACAACTTGGAACAAACGGTCATAGTCACAGATAATCCCTGCAAGTTCAACTGGGATGATAACCTTTGTCTTCTCAGTAATTGCTTGCTCAAGCTTGTCATAGTCCATTTCAAAGGTATCATCTTGGATATCAACCATCACTGGTGTCGCACTACGTGAGTGATGACGCTACATGAAGCTGTGTAGGTCATAGCTGGAACGATAACTTCATCACCAGGACCCACTTCAAGCACGCGCAAGATTAATTCAAGGGCTGCTGTTGCAGAGTTGAGGCAGACTGTCTTAGGTGTCTGAGTATAGGCAGATAGACGACGCTCCAATTCTTTTGTCTTTGGACCTGTTGTGATCCAACCAGAGCGGAGGGTATCTGCTACTTCAGCAATTTCTGCTTCTGTAATATCGGGTGGTGAAAATGGAATATTGTAATTTGGCATTGATTTACTCCTTTTACTGTATTCACTCTTGTGATTACTTATTTTAAAACTTCAAATACAGTCTGGAACATGATCTTGATATCCCCGAAGAAATTAAAATCACGTAGGTAGGCTAGATTATAGTGCATCTTTTCTGGAAGGACTCTTTCGACATAAGCTTGGTCGACCGACATACCTTTTGCAGTCATTTGACTGATAATGGCATCCTCGTCCTTATAGTTAATGCTGGCAAGCGATGTAATCCCTGCTGGCAAGAGCAAGGTAGCCATCATTTCAGGGCTGTACTGCTCAGTATAGCGTGGTACTTCTGGACGAGTTCCCACAAAGGACATCTCTCCTTTGAGAACATTGACCAATTGTGGAAGTTCATCCAAACGAACACGGCGAATGAAATTTCCAACTTTAGTGATGCGGCTGTCATTGGCAGAAGTTACTAGACTTCCTTTCTTATCCGCATCCGTCACCATGGTCCGGAATTTCCAAATCTTGAAATGTCGGTTGTACTGGGTTACCCGCACCTGCTTGTAAATAACTGGACCTTTGCTATCTAGCTTGATCCAAATGCTTAGAATCAGAAATACGGGTGAAGTCAAGATTAACAAGACCAAGGCTAGAAACAAGTCTAGACAACGCTTGAGAATCAGTGAACCTTTTCTTCCAGAGACGAGCTGGTAGTATGGTTTTACCTCGCTCAATTGCATCTCCTGAGGTAGTTCATCCCATTTCAGCATGCACATTCTCCTCTGTTTTTTAATATGTAATCTTTATTAACATTCTACATTATACCACAAAATGAAAGAGGCGGTGCAAGAAATCTGTATTTTAAAGGAATTCTTCCTTAGGATAGAGCTCCTGCTTGTAAACTATACATCTTGTGATAGGTACCTCCCAGGGCTAAAAGTTCCTCGTGTGTGCCGCTCTCGATAATTCGTCCCTTGTCTAGAACATAGATACAGTTAGCATCCTGAATGGTAGAAAGACGATGGGCGATGGCAATGGTCGTCCGGCCCTGTCTCATCTTGGCTAGGGAATTTTGGACCAAGGCTTCTGTTTCAGAGTCAATATTAGCTGTCGCTTCATCCAAAATCAGAATTTTCGGTTGACTGGCAACAGTTCTAGCAAAGGCAAGTAGTTGACGTTGTCCAGTAGAGAAACTCGAACCACGCTCAGATACAGGGGCATCATAGCCTAATGAAAGATCCCGAATGAAAGAATCTGCATCGACAAATTCTGCCGCAACCTTAACCTGGTCATCGCTGATATCTTGGTACATAGCGATATTGGACTTGATGGTCCCATGATAGAGGAAAGGTTCCTGTAGAACCAGACCGATATTTTTTCTCAATTCCTCTTGGCTATACTTACGAATATCCACTCCATCTAGGAGAACTCGACCAGACTGAAATTCATAAAAGCGCATGAGAACATTAATGATAGAAGATTTCCCAGAGCCAGTATGCCCGACAAAGGCGATGGTTTCACCTTTATTAACCGTAAAAGAAATATCATCGAGAATCTGGTGTTTTCCATCATAAGAGAAGGACACATGTTCAAAACGGATATTTCCTTCTCTAATCTCCGCTTGTGCATTTTCTTGGGCCGGTTCATAGTTGGATTCATCGATGAGTGCAAAGACACGACCTGCTGAAACCATGGATGTTTGAAGGGTAGAAAAGTTCTGTGTCACCTCGATGAGCGGATCAAAAAGCCGGTTGATGTACTGGATAAAGGCATACATAGTTCCTGCCGTTATTCCTAGATAAAGTCCGCGATAGCCAAAGTAAGCCATCAAAACTGCATAGCCCAACAGCTTCAACAAACTCATAGCTGGACGTAAAAAGAGAGAATCCAAGGCTACTGAACGGTTAGCGTAGACTAGGTGTTCCTGGTTTATCTCATCAAACTCTTCTTGCAGGCGTTTTTCTTGGTTAAAGGCTTGAATAATGCGAATTCCTTCGATATTTTCTGCCAGCTTACTGTTAATATCTGACAGTAGACTTCTGGTTTTTTCAATGACCTTGACAGATTTTTTACGGTAGAGATTGACCAAAAGGATAATCAAAGGCAGAAAGAGCAAGACTAAAGCAGTCAGACGATAGTCCAGAACTAACATGGTATAAAGGGTCGTCACGAATATAAAGACTGCCGAAATAAAGCTAGATAAGATTCCCGAAAACATATCACTGATAGTCTCGGTGTCATTTGTCAAACGAGAGACAATAGAGCCTGCAGGCGTTTTATCAAAGTAAGACATGCCTAGCTTTTCCATATTGGCAAAGGCATCACGTCGAATATCTCTAACGATGCTGTAGGACACGCGCGCAAAAAGGAGATTCCCCACATATTGGACAATAGTTTGAAGAATGTAGAGACCATAGTAAACTAGCAAAACTGTAACAGCAAGTTGATTGAGATTGTTTAGATACTGGTCGATAAAGTGCGAAGCTACTAGGGGGATAATACTCTTAATAACAGTCGTCGCAAGGAGAAAAGCAAGGGCTAAAAAGGTGAGGAGACTATAGGGCTTAAGATAAGACAACAAACGCTTCAATACAACCCATTGTTCTTGTTTATTCCGCATCTTCTTCTCCTTTCATTTCTAACTGTTGAGACTGGTAGGTCTGGGCATACCAACCATCCAAGGCTAGTAAGTCTTCATGCCTACCTCGTTCAATGATGCGACCATCCTGCATGACCAAAATCAAATCTGCATGAACAACTGCACTGAGACGATGGGCAGTGATGATAGTCGTTTTATCTTTGCGAGTTTCCTTGAGATTATCGATGATCGCGAACTCTGTCTTAGCATCCACAGCTGACAAGGAATCATCTAAAATCAAGATATCAGGATTTAAAATCATAGCCCGACTCATAGCCAGACGTTGCTTTTGCCCACCAGATAGACTGACACCTTTTTCACCAATAACCGTTTCAAATCCCTGGGGCATGGCTTGAATATCTTGATAGACTTGAGCCAACTTGGTTGCTCCTTCTACTTTTGAGAAAGGCAGGTAAGGATTTCCAAAACGAATATTATCTAGGATAGAGCTGGCAAAGAGAAATTGATCCTGTGGGACATATCCCATCAAACTACGCAAGTCAGCTAGTCGATAGTCACGAATATCATGTCCGTTCAGATAAATAGCTCCTTGGTCAACATCATACTCACGTAGGAGCAACTTAATCAAAGCTGTTTTCCCTGAACCAGTCTGACCAACCAAGCCCAGAGTTTGCCCTTTTTCAAGACTAAAGTAAATATCTCGCAGCGTCTCCTCGTCTTCAAAGGCGAAACTATCAATGGCATAGTCCAAACGCCCGTTTTCAATTCCGTCAAGTGGAGATTCTGGGTCTTTGACAGGTGATTTTTGAGACAAGAGACTCTCAATCCGTTGGTAGGAAACTTTTCCTCTCTGAGTGATATTAAAGAGGAAACCAATGGCCATCAAAGGCCAGACCAACATATCCAAGTATGAGATAAAGGTGACCAGATTTCCGACAGTTACCTGTCCTGCTTGCACCATAAAGGCACCGACCAAGAGAGTTAAGGCATAGGAAGAACCAACAAAGAGCAAAACCATAGGGTCAAAGAGACTATCATATTTCATGGTTTGCAGATTCTTTTGGAAGGTCAAATCATTAACTTCCTGGAAAGATGCCAATTCATCAGACTGATAGCCAAAGGACTTGGTTACCTTTATACCTGATACAGACTCCTGAACCTTATTATTAAGTTCAGAAAAGGCTGCTTGTGATTCTCCGAAAGCCTTATGGGTCTTTCTCCCCAGACGACTAGTCCCATAGGCCATAAACGGCAAAGGTAGAATGGCAACCAAGGTCATCTGCCAAGAAATGCTAAAGAGCATAGTCAAGAGAGTCACCAAGGCTGTGATAGAGGCATCCACTGCCATCATGACACCACCACCTGCTAAACGAGTCAGAGCATTGATATCATTGGTTGCGTGAGCCATCAAATCCCCAGTCCGATAACTCTGATAAAAAGCGGGAGACATCCTTGTAAAATGTTCAAATAGTCTTGAACGCATGATTTGTCCTAGTCGGTAGGAGGTCCCCAGGATATACATGCGCCAAACATAACGCAGATAGTACATCCCGAAAGCAGCCAGCAGGAGATAAAAGATATGAAGCAGGAGCTCATCCTGTGTTAATCGTCCCGAAGTGATGGCATCAATTACTCGCCCCATAACCATAGGTGGGATGAGGTTGAGTACAGAAACCAAAACCAAAGCTACAATTCCGACTAGGTAACGACGTTTTTCTAACTTAAAAAACCACCAGAGTTTTTGGATGATAGACATAAAATTCCTTTCTAATGACAAATGGAAACCTGAGGCATGAACCCCAGGTTTTTCTTATTCATAGGTGACGACGCTTAGTTGACCCTTGTCATACTCAGAGATAAAGATATTGGCCACATTATCATACCCTTGCTTATTCAGATGATCTATGAGCCATTCTTCCGTTAAGCTGAGAGTATCGAGGACATCCGACTGAATGACACCATCTGTGATGACAGGATACTTAGGATTTTCATCTCCATTTTGTACTACGATGAGCTGACCGTTTTGCTCTTGGACAGCACGCTTAACTTCTTTAAGCTGGAAGATACCTTGACTACGAAGTTTAAGGGCTACGTCAGAAGCTGATAAGCCAACAGATCGACAGGCTTCTGGATCGATTTCCCCATTTTTGATGAGTAGGGTTGGTTTCCCGTCAATCATTTGTTTTACAAAGCCAACGTTATTCGTAAGCCACTTGAGAAGCAAAACTAAAATCGTCCACATAATCAAGATCTCTACATACTGAAGGATGGTAATAGAGCTATTATAGATAACCCCACCGATGATTCCCCCAAGAACATAGTTCTGGATTTGGTCAATTGCTGAGTTGGGCGCTAGATTTCCCTTCCCTGTCACATTGATAACAAAGACAAGAGATACAAGACCTAAAGCCAGTTTAATAAGAATTTCGATATAGTTAAATGTCATTTGTTTGCCTCCACTAATTCAATGTCACTTGTTTGATACAAGTCAAGTTTTTCCAGGAAATACTTATCCGGCTCACTGCCACTTAAAGCACGGTAGTATTTGTCTCCTACCTTGAGAAGTACACCATCTGTGGCTGCAGAAGTATTGACGTAGACCTCTGATTTATCCACCCCTAAATCCTCAGAAACAACTTCTATAAAGTGAAGTGAAGTTTGAAATTGGTTGTTGGAAGCTTGATTTGACTGATAAGTAGATATAATACCGAGAATGACAGCCAGTAAAGCTAAAGACAGATCATCACCAACTCGCGAAACTTGGTTCCTCGATGGTCGCGGTAAGCCTTAAAAGCAAAAAATCCTGTGATGGCAAGCAAGAATACTCCAAAGCCAATCATGACACTGTTTTGTTGGCCAATCTGACTCAAGACATACTCATATGAGTAAAATTTCATTTATTTTCAATCCTTTACATAAATCATTCTTTATTATAAAGGAATGACCTTGATTTTTCAAACTATACGTTGGGGAAATGTATTCTTTTCTGGTATAATATTGTCTATAATCTGAATGAAAAGGTACACACTATGAAACTAATCTCATGGAACATTGATTCCCTCAATGCAGCGTTGACGAGTGACTCTGCGCGTGCTAAATTGTCACAAGACGTCCTCCAAACCTTGGTAGCCGAAGATGCTGATATCATTGCTATCCAGGAAACCAAGCTTTCAGCTAAAGGTCCTACTAAAAAACACCTTGAGGTACTGAAAGAACTCTTCCCAGGTTACGAAAACACTTGGCGTTCCTCTCAAGAGCCTGCCCGTAAAGGCTATGCTGGAACTATGTTCCTCTATAAGAAAGAATTAACTCCAACTATCAGCTTTCCAGAAATCGGTGCTCCTTCTACTATGGACTCGGAAGGCCGCATCATTACCCTAGAATTTGATACATTTTTCGTGACTCAAGTTTACACACCAAACGCTGGTGATGGACTCAAACGCTTGGAAGAACGTCAAGTCTGGGATGTCAAATATGCAGAGTACTTGGCTCAACTAGACAAGCAAAAACCTGTCCTTGCTACAGGTGACTATAACGTTGCCCACAAGGAAATTGACCTTGCCAACCCAGCCAGCAACCGTCGTTCACCAGGATTTACAGACGAAGAACGTGAAGGATTTACAAACCTTTTAGCCAAAGGATTTACCGATACCTTCCGCCATATTCATGGCGATGTGCCAGAACGCTATACTTGGTGGGCACAACGCAGCAAGACTTCAAAAATCAACAACACAGGCTGGAGAATCGACTACTGGCTCACAAGTAACCGTGTAGCAGACAAGGTTACCAAGTCAGACATGATTGACTCAGGCGCACGTCAAGACCACACACCGATTGTCATGGAGATTGATTTCTAAGGAGAAGACGAATGGACTATCAAGCTGTCATCCCTGAATTTGTCGTATCGGATATCGAGAAATCGCGTCACTTCTACTGCGACTTATTGGGATTCTCTGTCGAATACGAGCGTCCAGAGGAAAAATTTCTCTTCCTTTCGCTTGAAGACTGCCAACTTATGCTAGAAGAAGGCAACGCAGAAGAATTATCCCAACTGACTTATCCTTTCGGGCGTGGTGTCAATATTTCCTTTGGTATCAAGGATGTCCCTAGACTCCATCAGAAAGTAATCGAGTCTAACTATCCTATTCATCGTCATTTAACTAAAAGAGAATTTCGTGTTGATGAACATTATATCTATCCTCATGAATTTGCAGTTCTAGACCCAGATGGCTATTTTTTAAGATTTAGTGAATAGAATTACACTACCGTGGGAAAGTAATAAAAAAGAGGCATGAGCCTCTTTTTATTATTTCCTATATCCTCACCTGTCTATCTTCAGATCGTTGGCCTGTGACAAACATGGTGAAGGTTGCCTTGCAGACATTTCGGCCATCTTGATTAGTGATATCAACATCGACGACACAAGTGGTGCGTCCATGATGGACACATTCTCCTTTGATAGTGAGAATGTCCCCTAGATTTCCAGCTTTCAGATAGTTGATAGAAGACTGGAGCGTCACTCCATCTAAGCCAAGCGAAATCACCACAAGACCACTGATTTGGTCACAAAGGGTAAATAGATAGCCTCCATGGGCATTCCCATAATAGTTGAGTGAGGAGTCCACTACTTTTGTCGTTACCACAACGTGACCATCTCTCATTTTTTCAATTTCATAGTTTTCAAAGGCAGATATAGCGTCAAAGTGAAAATCTTTCATACGTTCCTCCTGATGTTTCAAACGACACTATGATACTACTTTTCATGACTCTGTGCAAGGGAGAAGCACTTATTCAGGTAAAATCCCAACCTGCTCCACGAAACGCATAAAGGCTGCCTGTCCTTCTTCTGTTTGCTTATAAACTCCTGCATCTTCCAATACCCGAGCGAAGATTTTACCCACAGATTCTTGGACAATTTCGAGAGCTTGGTCTTTATCAGTCAATCCAGGATGACTTTCTTTCAACTCATCTGCCCATTCTTGGTGATAATCGGCTACTAAAACATCCTCTCCGACTAGATAAGCTGCTACTTGCTCTACTTCTTCCTTCAAGCGTGGTGGCAAGATTGCTAAGCCCATAACCTCTATCAAGCCGATATTTTCCTTCTTGATATGTTGGACATCCTTGTGGGGATGATAGATGCCGTCTGGATGCTCTGGAGAGGTTTGATTGTCCCGCAAGACCAAATCCAACTCAAACTGCCCATCTCGTTTACGCGCAATCGGTGTAATGGTGTGGTGCGGAGTTCCATTGCTTTCCGCCAAAACCTGCACACTTGGATCGAGTATTGACGCCAAGCCAGTAAGATTTTCTCAGCAAGATTGGTCAAATCGTCTTTTGAATCCGACGTCAATCGAATCACAGACATAGGCCACTGAACAATCCCTGCTTTGACAGATTCAAAACCTTCAAAGGTAAAGCTTTTCTGTAAAGGAGCCACTTCCATTGGGAAGACATGTCGCCCACCTTGGTAATGATCATGCGTCAGGATGGAGCCACCCACAATTGGTAGGTCAGCATTTGAACCTGCAAAATAACCTGGAAACTGCTCTACGATTGCTAACAAATGCTCAAAACTTTGGCGACTGATGGCCATTGGACGATGTTGGCTATCTAGGAAGATACAGTGCTCATTAAAGTACGCATAAGGCGAATACTGGAAGCCCCACTCCTGCCCAGAAATATCAAAACGTATAATCCGGTGATTGCTTCTAGCTGGATGGTTGACACGACCATGATAGCCCTCATTTTCCATACAAAGCTGACATTGAGGATAGTTGCTCGACTTGACTAACTTGGCTGCCGCGATCTCTTTTGGATCCTTTTCAGGTTTAGAGAGATTGATGGTAATCTCTAGTTCACCGTAGTCAGACGGAACACGATAAGCAATATTCTTTGCGATAGCCTTTAGTTTGATGTAGTCATTCTTCTGACTGAGTTGGTAGAAATCCGCAATTGCCTGCTCTGGTGACTGGGCATAGGTATCCCAAAAGTCACGATTAACCTGACTTGGACAAGGGGTTACCAAATCCATGAGGTCAGCACCGAGAATCTCACGCGCAGCCTGACTATCTTCAATTGTTTCCAATCGAACGGCTTCCTCGACAAGCTGATCTTTTAGTTCAATCAAATCATCCTGGTCAGTCTCAACTTCAAGAACTCCATCTCCCACCAGTGCTAAAACACGATTGGTCAGATAGATACGATCCAACTCTTCAAAGCTACTTTCTGCAATGATTTTTGGTCACAAAATTTTCTACTAAGGTCACTAGAAACCCTCCTTCTGACTAATCAAGAACGCGAGTTCCACCTGCCACTTCAGCGATATAGAAACTTGGAGCGTAGCCAACTACTTCCTCGTAGTGCTTGCCTACAGCTTCCTTGAAGGCCTCAACAGCATCCTTTTGAACCAAGGCAATCGCACAGCCACCAAAACCAGCTCCTGTCATACGAGCACCGAGAACACCTTCTTGAGCCCAAGCAGTGTGAACAAGGGTATCTAATTCCAAGCCAGTCACTTCGTAATCATGCTCAAGTGAAACATGAGACGCATTCATCAAACGACCAAATTTTTCCAAATCTCCCGCTTGAAGTGCTACTTGCGCTTTAAGAGTACGTTGGTTTTCAAGAACTGCGTGGCGAGCACGTTTCAAACGATTTTCGTCTTTGATCAGGTAGCTGTACTCGTCAAAAGCCCACTCATCTAATTCACCCAAGGTTTGGATATCCAAGGCCACTTGGAGTTCTTCCACTGCCTTTTCACATTCAGCACGGCGTTCATTATATTTAGAATCTGCTAGTTCACGGCGCTTATTGGTATTCATAATCACAACGACATTGTCTTTCAAATCAAGAGGAACCAAGTCGTATTCTAGAGTGTTAGTATCCAGGTAAATAGCACGTTGGTCAGCCCCCATACCGATGGCAAACTGGTCCATGATACCAGAGTTAACACCGATAAAGTTATTTTCTGTCAATTTTCCGATTTTAACTAAGTCTAGACGGTCCAATTTTAGGTCAAAGAGGTATTCTGCCACGACACCAGTCAAAAGCTCCAAGGATGCAGAAGAAGACAAGCCCGCACCATTTGGGATATTCCCAAAAACGTAAAAATCAAACCCTTTATCAATCACATGACCAGCTTCTTGCAAGAAATAAAGGACACCTTTTGGATAGTTGGTCCAGTTGTGCTCTTTTTCGAACTTGAGGTCAGCTAGAGGAACTTCGATGATGCCTTTGTCCTCAAAATTTGCTGAGTAGAAACGCAATACTTGGTCATCACGCTTGCGTGCGGCCCCATAAGTTCCTAGTGAGATAGCCGCTGGAAAAACATGTCCACCGTTATAGTCAGTATGTTCCCCAATCAAGTTGATGCGCCCTGGTGAGAAGAAGGTTTGGTCTGCTTCATGACCAAAAACAGCAAGAAAATCCTTGCGAAGTGCATCAGCAGTAAGATGTTGTGTCATATAAATTCTCCTTTGACAATTTGCTAGGTAAAAAGTTTACCTTGTAATCGTTTTCTTCTATTGTACCCAAGGGTTTTGCTTTGGTCAACAATTTTTACCGATATTTTTACTAAACTATGAGTAAAAAGAAAAGAAAAAAATATGCTATAATAACCTAAAAAGGAGGGAATTATGGCTACACTCAAAGATATTGCTCAGCTAGCCTCTGTCTCGATCGCAACTGTATCCCGTGTCCTCAATCGCGATCGAGTCTATCTGTGACAGAAGAAACCCAGACATCGTATTTTTAACCGTTGCCGAAGAACTAGGCTATACCAAACATCTCAAAAACAGGTGAATCACATAAACTCAAACAGAAAATCGCTATCATCCAGTGGGTCAGTGAACAGGGAGAGTTAGAAGATCTCTACTACTACCAGATTCGACTAGGAATTGAAAATAGAGCACAAGAATTAGATTACGACATCTTGCGCTACTTTAATGACCAGCCTTTCACGCTTAGTGAGGAAGTGATTGGTATTCTTTGTATTGGGAAATTTAGCCAAGCACAGATTGCATCATTTGAGAATACCACAAACCCCTAGTATTTTTTTAGACAGTGATACGATTGCTCTTGGTCATACCTGTGTCATTACAGATTTTTTTATAATGCTGTTAACCAGGTTGTTGATTACTTTACAGATCATGGGCTTAAAAAGATTGGTATCTTATCCGGACTTGAAATGACCACTGACCAAGAGGAAGTCATCGCAGATAAACGCTTAGATTACTTTTAAATCCTATACGCAAGAAAAAAAGGGATTTATAACGAGAAATTCGTTTTTCCAAGGTCTATTTACTGCCCAATCTGGATATGACTTAATGAAAGAGGCTATCGAAAAATTAGGAGAGAAGCTTCCACAGGCATTTTTTGCAGCCAGTGATAGCTTGGCCATTGGTGCCCTTCGCGCCCTCCAAGAAGCCAACATCAGCATACCGGAGCGCGTCAGCATTATTTCCTTTAATGATACTATTCTGACCAAGCAAGTGTTCCCACCACTTTCCAGTATCACAGTCTACACCGAAGAAATGGGACGCACAGGAATGGATATTTTGAACAGAGAAGTCCTTCACGGCCGTAAAATTCCAAGCCTTACTATGCTAGGAACCAAACTGACTTTAAGAGAAAGCACCTTGCATTAAGCACAACACTTGAACATAAAAAAAACCTAATAGAGTTTCTCAAATCCTATTAGGTTTTTCTTTTTAATCCATCACAATCATAGATTTAATGGTCTTGCGTTCATCCATGGCCTTATATGCTTTGTCAATATCTTCTAGTTTGTAACTTGAAGTAAAGACACGACCTGGATTGATATCACCATCAAGAACAGCTTTGAGCAAGAATTGCTTATCGTATGTTGTTGCAGAAGCTGCTCCACCTGCAACAGAGATATTTTGCATAAAGGTTGAACCAAGAGCACGATTCTTATAATGTGGAACTCCTACAAATCCCATACGACCGCCATTATGAAGGACACCCAGTGCTTGCTCAACAGCCGCTTCAGTACCGACGCACTCAAGAGCGGCGTCTGCTCCACCGCCAAGAATTTCACGCACCTTGGCAATGCCTTCTTCTCCTCGCTCAGCTACAACAGCTGTCGCTCCTGATTCCAAGGCCATCTTTTGACGATCTTCGTGACGACTCATAAGGATAATTTGTGAAGCTCCACGCATCTTAGCAGCAATGACAGCACATTGGCCAACAGCCCCATCCCCAATAACGACAACCTTATCACCTGGTTTTACATCTGCTACACGCGCTGCATGATAGCCTGTTGGCATGACATCAGCCAGAGTCAAGAGAGACTTGAGCATACCTTCTGTGTAGTCAGACGGTTGTCCAGGAATTTTTACAAGGGCCCAATTAGCATAGTGGAAGCGGAGATATTCAGCTTGGAAATTTCCACCTAGGTTATTTCCAATATGATTGTCACAGGAACCATCAAATCCAGCACGACAGGCATCACATTCCCCACAACCATGAGTAAATGGCACAATCACAAAATCACCGGGCTTGACCGTGGTAATGGCTTCTCCAGTTTCTTCAACGATTCCGATTGCTTCGTGTCCACTATTTTTATGTCCCGCGCTTTAATATCTGGATTGCGGTAACTCCATAGGTCTGAACCACAAACGCAAGCACGAACTACACGGATAATGACATCATCCGATTCTTGAATGCTTGGACGCTTAACTTCTTCAATGCCGACCTGACCTGCCTTGGTATAAATTGCTGATTTCATTTAAAAATTTCCTCTCTCTATGTAACTACCTTTAGTATACACTTTTTATTTAGCTTTCGCTCACTTATACTACATCTCATTAATGATGATGTTCATGACTTTTATCTACTTCCAACTCCTCAATTTTACGCTTATGAACCTGGTGGCTTGCTAAGTCTGCATCTACCTCAATGGTAATATTTTGAAAACCACAATCTTTGAGTAGGGTTCGAATGGATTCTTTACAAACCTCCATCTGTCCGATCTCTTTTAGACAAACATGGATAATGGCATTTTTCTCCAAACCATCCATGGTCCATAGGTTAAGCTGATTGATACTAGCCACATACTCCAACCGTTCCAAATCACTCTTTACTTGCTTGATATCCACTCCTTCTGGCACGGCATCGAGGAAAATCTTGAGTGTAGACCAAAAACGTGGAATAGCCTTTAACAGAATGAAGAAGGAAATGACAAGAGATAAGAGCGGATCCAGAATATACCAGTCGGTAAATCGCAGAACAATAGCCATTAGGATAACAGCCAGCCAACCCAGAGTATCTTCCAGAAAATGCAGGCTAAGAATGGATTCGTTTTTTGTTTTTCCCTTGCGAACTACTAGACTCGCCAGCACATTAATGCTAACAGCAATGATTCCTAGCCAGAGGATACCCTCATCATTGACCGCTTGTGGATGAAAGAGTTTTCGTTATATTCTCCAAAAATGACTAAAGCAGATCCTGTCATGAGAATAACAGCCGTTACCAAGGCACCTAAGAGACTAAAACGTTTGTACCCCAAGGTGTAATGACTATCTTCTTCACGATTGGAGATTGTTTCTAGAAATGCTGATAGCCCAATTGCGATTGCATCTCCCAAGTCATGGACAGAGTCAGCAAGAACAGCACTAGAACCAAATACTCCACCAGCGATAAACTCGACAATGGCATAACTCAAATTTAAGAAAAAAGCTAGCCAAACCGCACCTTTCGTTGTCATTTTTCCGTCCTCCTTTGGTATAATAGTAGTATAAATATTCCCTTTACTAGTATTATCTCTTACTCCGAAAAGAAAGGATAGGGGCAAACTGTTCTCTTTGTAAGTTACTGAACGATTTGTTCAAAGTGTTCATATGACTAGTCAAGACCGTCGCATTACCAAGACACGAAAAGCTATCTATACTGCTTTTTTACAATTATTGAATCAAGAAGATTACGAATCCATCACAGTTCAGGAGATTATTGACCTAGCAGATGTCGGTCGCTCCACCTTTTACAGTCACTATGAAAGTAAGGAACTGCTTCTAGACGAGCTCTGCCGTTATCTCTTTCATCATCTTTTTGAACATGAGGAAAATATAACTACAAATGCTTACTTGACACATATCTTTTCACATTTTAAGAAAAATCAGGACCACGTCACCAGTCTTCTTTTCTCTAAAAATGACTACTTCCTCCGCCAATTACAGAAAGAATTGGAACACCATGTTTATCCCATGGTCGCAAAGGATTTACAAGTTTCCTATCCTAATATTCCTACTTCCTATCTCAAGCATTTTGTAGTAACTAACTTTATCGAAACATTGACCTGGTGGCTCAAAAAGGAAAATCCTATAAGGAAGATCAGTAGTGAGCTTTTTACTTAGATGTTTTTAGAGATGAGTAGTAAACACAACTATAGATTTCATATCCACTCAAAAGAAAAATACTAGTCGACATTCTATCATTCAAATATTCCAATTCACCTTGAGTATTTTACATCTACTTTCTACTTACTAATCTGGTCGAACTATGATTTTTAAGCCAGTAAATTCACTAAAAAAATTCTAAGACAAAAGTCTTAGAATTTTTTTATCGTATCAACTTTCGTCTAACTGGCCTTTACTTTTGCTAAAAAGCTTTTCCCATGCTCATCAATAACAGCATGAATCTCTTGGCATTGTTTAAGAGTGAATCCTTCCAAGACGTCACCATAAACAGCATGCATTTCACTATAGGTTTTAAAGTTTCCAAATTCTAAGCGTCGAAAAAGTCTTCTCGCATATTCATCAGAAATAAATACTGGACGATCAAAAAGATAAAGTAAAAGTGCATCTGCAGTCTCTGGTCCAATCCCTTTTAACTCTCAAAAGTTTCTTCCGTAAATCTTCTGTTCCAATCCTAGCAAGAACCTCAAAACCACCATTTTCTCTTAACCAGATCAGAAGTCCCCTAATCGTTTGAGACTTTTGCTTAAAAAATCCAGCAGGTCGAATACGTTCCTGTAACTCTTCTAGCGATAAAGCCAGGATACCCTCTACTGTCATGACATCCATAAGACCAGCTAAAGCTAACTTGGCATTCTTCTCAGTTGTTCGCTGGATAAGAATTGTCGATACCAAATCTTCCAGCTTGTTATCCGATTGCCACCAATTTTGTTCTCCATAGTGCTTACAGAGTCGCAAAAGAGTCTCTTGTATTTCTTCTTGCCTCATCATTTTTCAATAATCCCTGTTCCACCAAGAAATCATGTGCAACAGTATAAAGCATCCTTACCATCAATACCAACCTGGTAGTTCATCTGACTCATCTGGTTCTCAGTGATTTTACCAGCTAGCTTATTAAGAACAGCTTCCAACTCCGGATGTTTTTCGAGTAATTCAGCTTTCATGAGTGGTGCCCCTTGATAAGGAGGGAAGAGGTGTTGATCATCTTCTAAAATTTGAAGTTGGTAACGTTCGATTTCTGGGTCTGTCGAATAAACTTCCATAATCTGTATATCACCAGCCTTGATCGCATCATAGCGAAGGGCTGGCTCCATTGTTGCCACATTGAGATTTAGTCCATAAACAGTTGACAATCCCTTGTTTCCATCCTCGCGGTCATTAAACTCTAGAGTAAATCCTGCCTTCAGTTTATCTTGAACTCCCTTAAGATCGGGAAATAGTCTTCAAATTATATTCTTTTCGCAATACTTTTTAGGAACTGCAATCGCAAAGGTGTTTTGATAAGCCATATGATTCAGTAAGACTAGATTATCTTGTTTCTTAATACCATCACGCGCAGCTTCGAAAACCTCTTCAGAGTCATTGCTCACTTTAGGGAGCTGGCTGCAGAGAGAACCTGTAATAGTCCCTGTAAATTCTGGATAGATATCAATGTCCCCTTTTTCAGCGCTTGATAAAGGAAATCTGTCTTCCCTAAGTTAGGCTTGACCGTCACCGTCATATCCGTATTTTTCCTCAATGAGAAGCTTATACATATTCATGAGAATCTCAGGTTCAGGTCCCAACTTCCCAGCTATAACCAGATTTTTCTTTCTCTTTGTTAGGAATCATGCTTGGAGCATAACTAGCTCCCAAAACCAAGGACCATCACTGCAAAGGCTGCAACAATCGTACGCAACTTTGCCTTTTTCCAACTCATTTGAGAACAACATTAAAGAGAATAGCCAAAATAGCTGATGAGATTGCACCGATTAAAATGAGACTAGCATTCCGACGATCGATTCCCCAAAAGGATAAAGGAACCCAATCCTCCAGCACCAACAAGAGCGGCTAGAGTTGCTGTCCCAATGATCATAACGGTTGCTGTACGAACTCCCGATACAATAACAGGCATGGCCAGTGGAATTTCAAACTTCTTGAGTCGCTCCCACTTGGTCATTCCAAAAGCAATCCCTGCCTCCTCAATACTAGGATCAATGCCGTTCAAGGCTGTGATTGTATTTTCCAAAATCGGGAAAATAGCATAAATGACTAGAGCTGTGAGAGCTGGTAAGGTTCCAATCCCCATGAAAGGAATAAAGAGCCCCAGCAAAGCCATTGAAGGAATGGTCTGAAAGATACCCGCAACTTGTAGCACCCAGTTCGCAGCTTTTTTGTGGCTATTTAGATAAACCGCAAGTGGGATGGTCAGAAAAATAGCAACCAATAAGGTCAAAAGCGATAATTGTAAGTGTTGCCCAAGAGCGGTTAACCATTCCCCAAAACGCTCTTGAAAGGTTGAAATCAAATTAGACATGAAGGCTACCTCCAAATAAGTTTGCTACAAAGTCTGTCGCAGGCGCTTGTAAAATTGTTTCAGGTTCTGCGACCTGGCGAATCTCCCCATCCTGTAAAACAGCAATTCGATCGCCTAATTTTAAGGCCTCGTCCGTATCATGAGTCACGAAAATAGTCGTCATACCAAACTCTTTGTGCAAGTCTTTGGTAAGAGACTGTAGCTGTTTGCGAGAAATAGCATCCAAGGCTGAAAAGGGCTCATCCATCAGCAAGATTCTTGGTTCCCCAATGATAGCCCGCACAATCCCAATCCGCTGTTGCTCCCCACCAGATAACTCACTAGGCATGCGCTTTGCATACTCTGCAGCAGGCAGACCCACCTTGTCCAAGAGTTCTTCTGTTTTAGTGGCTATTTGTTCCTTACTCCAGCCCTTCATCTCAGGAATCAGTGCAATATTTTCAGCAACTGTTAAATTTGGAAAAAGGGCAATGGCCTGAAGGACATAGCCAGTAGAAAGACGTAACTCTCGTTCATCATAGTCCTTGATGCGTTTTCCATTCATATAAATATTGCCATCTGTCGGCTCCAAAAGACGATTGATCATCTTGAGCATGGTGGTTTTTCCAGATCCTGAAGGACCCACTAATACCATAAATTCTCCATTTTCAATACGGAGATTGACATCTTTTAAAATGTTTTTATCCGTGTAGCGCAAGGCTACATGTTTGTATTCAATCATGTTCTACCTCTATAAGTTTTCTATCTCTAAGAGTATCCAATAAGCTACTTGCCGGATGCCCTAGGACTTTTTCGATATCTGTTGAAACCCCAGCTTGTTCCCCAACTTTGATAGCTGTATAAGTGCTGACCCAGGCATCGTACTCCCAAGTTTGTGCTGGCCATTTTTTCCGTGACTCATAAGCTTCTTCTACTGTTTCATCCACATACGCGATGGCCTTACCGGTCTCTTTTGAGAGAAGCGCTACGATTTCTTCCATGGAGAGATCCTCTGGCCCTGTCAAATTCAAGGTTTGATTTTCCCACTCCTTAGGATTTAAAAGAATTTCTGCTGCAACCCTAGATGTGTCCTTACGGGCAACAGCTGACACAAGGCCGCTGCCAGCCGGACCACGAATCTCTCAATTTTCAAGCGCCATATCAATCAGAAAGTCCAAGTAAAAATTATCTCTCAAAAAAGTGTAGGTGAACCCTAACTCCTTGATATAGGCTTCCGTCTGGGCATGATCTCGAGACAAGGTAAAAGTTGCCTTCTCATCTGCCCCATAAAAGGAGGTATAAACAATATGCTGCACCCCTGCTAGTTTTGCAGCATCTAAAAACTCCTTGTGCTCCTTGACACGCTCTGGATTTTCCCGAGCAGATACCATCAACAAGGTATCGATACCCTTTAAGGCCTCAACCACCTCTGGAGTATTGGCATACACCATCTTACGAATTTCCGCTGACGCGTAGACTTTTGCACGTTCTGGGCTTCTTGCCAGATGGATAGAAGCAATTCTTTGCTGATCGACAAGATCAGCCACATAAGAGCCTAATTTCCCTGTTACACCTGTTATTCCAATCATAACTGTTACTTCCTTTCCCTACATATCATTTTCTTTAGCTTTTAGATTGGAGATAATTCGCTCTTGATAAGCTTCAAATTCTCGGATTTCTTGATCAGAAAAGCCTTGGTAGAAAATCTCTCCCAGTTCTTCACTGACACGGTCTCCAATTTCTTTTTGCTCCCAACCGAGTTCTGTCAAAGAAATATATTTTTTCCTTTTATCCTGTGTGCAAGGTTGAATCGTGACCAAGCCTTGTTCTTCCAATTTCTTAACCATACTGGTCAATGTATTATTGGCTAGACCCGTCGCGAGAGCGATATCGGTCGCAGTAGCACACCCCAACTCTTGCTTCCACAAAATCGTTAAAATTTTCCCTTGTTCACTTCTATATTGAGCATCTGGTTGCTTGCTCAAGAGTTTTTGAAAGATACGCCCGTTTAACAATCGAATCTGTAGAGCTTGGTAGCCTCCTAACATCTTGTCCATTTTGTCTCCTTTTTGTTCTATATCGAACCTTTTGAACTATTGTAACATTCTAGGTTACATCTGTCAACTGTTTCGATATAGAAATAATAAAAAAACTTCCTACCCAAAAGTAGAAAGTCATCATTTTTATAAAATCAAACATGAATCACATCAGAAGCATTCCTCTCAAAGAGAGTACTATGGACTAGATAAGGATCATACTTAGAATTTTTGGCTAGAAACCAAGCATAAAGGAATGATAAAAAAATTTTTATAAAATACAGTAAACAAAAGAGTAAGAAAAGACTAAAACTAAGATTCCTTAATTAAAAATAAAGATAAAAAGAAAAATTAAAGCATTTAATAGAATATTAACCCCCGTAGCAAAACTGGCAGATAGAATATTCGTCTTAAGATGAGGATTAAAGAGTTTGATAAGAAACAAGGCTAATAAAGAGATATTATAGATACAAATTGGCTTGAAATCATGACGATAGAAAAACTAAAAAAACAAGAACAAAGAATGCTATAGTGAATTGAACTTAGAGTAGTACAATATAGCTTCTAAAACATTTTTAGCAGTCTTGGTGTACTGTTCTAGATTCATTCTACTATATTTTTCCGTATAAAAGTAGACGAATGTCTACTGAGAATGTTGAGTTTTGGTAAACGACTGGTAATGATAATGCTATAGATTCCTTTATCTCAAATACTGCCGTATGAATCCACTCGTTATGCATTTGAAAGTCATTTTCTATGATTTTACTAAAGGTGAAACCATTTTTTAAAAGCACTCTCTGAGAGGCCAGATTGTCCGTTGCCGTCCCTGCGATAATCTTATGTAAACCATAAGTATGAAATGCCTTGTCTAAAACGAGTTTAACTGCTTCGCTTGCATATCCTAAATTAGTAACATTTTCTCCAATCCTATATCCAAGTTCCGCTGTTTTTCTATCCTTCCCTAAAACACTTAAATTGATTCTTCCGACCATAATGCCTTGTACATCTCTAATAAGATGCATGTAGACATCATGATTCTCTTGTTCCCTTAACAATTCCCTTGTAATTTCTTTAAAACCTTCTGAGTCAAAATAGTGGGCTGGTCTAGGAGGTAAACTTCGCTCAAAATACTCCCGATTTTCTTTTTCAAAAGAATAAACATCTATGCTATTTTCTTCAGACATCAACTCTAAACTTATCATTCTAAACCATTTCTATCATTCTCTAAACTCAAATTTACTCATGTTCACACAAAGTGACATTTACAGAATTTACAGAGCTATCTTAATTTTTCATATCGTATCTACATGATAACACCACATACCATGAAGAAAAAAATAATATCCAAGGTTAAAACACATTTCACCTCATAAATTACGCCATACCGATGCTACTCTTGTTAAACAAGCTGGAACGCCTATGGAAGCTATTTTTGAAGCATACTTGATTAACCTTCATAAAATGATCATAACTCACAAATAAAGAAGAAAACCATCTCAAATTTGATGAGATGGTTAATCATTTAGTCTACTTTATAAAAACTTGTTCTGATCAGTTGGAGCAGCTTGACCAGCAATCAGCCTATTTTTAGTTAAATCAGTATCTAACCCAGGCATAATAAGTCCAGCAGGATAAATACTCATTCCATAGCCTGAGATACCATCTCTAATGCTGAATTCAATCGTTCCATGGCTACCCATGCTCTTTTTTTCAATGTTTCCACTGTTTACTAGTCCATTTTTATCGAATGTAAATTCTTGCCCAAGTCCATTTCTCCAAGTTCCAACTAGAGTAGAGAAATCTCCATCGAGAATAGCTCGCTCATCTATTTTTTGTGATTCAGCATTCGTTTGCTCTTCTTGTGTCGAGATTTTTTCCTCAGTAGTCGTAACACTATCTTGAGTGGTTGTTGTACTAGTCGTTGTCGTACTACTAGTAGTAGAGAGCTGTTCAGATGTAGGGGTATTCACTGCTTCTGCATCTTGCTTCTCATGATTAAAGAAGAACATAAAACTAGTCAGCACTATAGGAATTAAGGAACATGACAAAAGCAACAGCCAGTTGATGCCTTTTTCTTTCGATCGTAGAACAATAGTTTCATCAGCATCCTGATAAATCTCAACTAATTCATTCAATTTAGGATGAAAATTCAACTCACGAATTGAAATAAGTAGTTCATCCCCTGTATTCAGCTGTATTCTAACAAGCCCATCTTCAATGCTAATGATCTTATGCTTAGGTTTATAAGTAAAAGCAGCATTTTTAGCTTCAAGTTTTACAACTAGACCCTCATAGATATGAATAATATTCCCGATTTTTGGGCTCGAATTCACAATTTTCAATAGCAGACTTTTGAAAACTTCCATCATTATAACCGATATAAACACTATCTTCAGTTCTTTTTAACTATCTTTCCTATTTTCATTTATAATACCTTTAAATTATTCTTATTTAATTATATCATACTAAACTTATACTAGGAAGAAATTGTATAAGACAAAGACTAGTTATGTGAAAAGTGGTGTGAATTTTGCTAAAAACCATCAAAAAAATACCCCATGGCGTGAACCATGAAGTGTTTCGAAATCTTCTGCATCTATTTCTGAGTACATTATGATCGGATCACAGTCATTCCTATGATTCCAAATTGTTTTATAATACAACATCCAATCCCCCTAATTCCCTAGCTATCTATCCAGTCTAAATCTTCTTTCTTTAGATACCACCCATAACATGGACTAAGTAAGTCTTTAGTTTAATTTCAACTCGTATTCTCCAAATTTTCTGTGATAAGGTCCATCTACAATTCTTTCATCTGTCACAAGGACTAAGACATAGGTTACTAAGATTTTTTCTAATCGTTCCTTTAAAGCTGAGGGGTTAATTGCTCCCACCGACTAAACTAGTAAACCAGTCATCATAAAATTGTTTCTGTTCTGCGACACTGACACAGTTTAAGTTTGGTTTATCTTGGTCAAAAATCTCATAAACATTGTTTAAACTAGCTTGTTTTCCCATTTCTAAGAAATAGGCTTTTTCTCCTCCAAAATTCATCTGCATCGGAGAAGGAAATACACATTTGTCAGCTCCATTGCATTGGAGAATCCCACCTTCCTTTTCCAAATCCAGGCGATAGTTCGTAAGCGCCTCAAAGAAAGAGTCGGCTTCATAGCGTTTAAAACCCGAATCTCTATCAACATCAAGAATACATAATTCTTCGCTATCTCTAATAAAAATCTGACACGTTTCTATTCTATTATCATTTTTATAATAAATTGGCAATAAAACTACTCTCATTTCCCACCTCTGCTGATTTTTGTGTAAAATCTTTTACTTTAAATTTTTTTCTATTTCAAACATCCATCTCATAATTTTATTCTGTGCAAACAAGGAAGCCTACCAAGTAGAAATCTCAACACTTTTTCCACAGAACTTACAGGTTCAAAGCCACAAACATTATCATAAGACGATAATTTGCTAAACTCTATACGAATACTCTGTAGTTCGAATAGACAATTCTTTCAATAATATACTGAAAATCTCACTTGATACAATTCAGTCATAAGGATTGGATAAGGACTACCCCAATTTGAATGTTCAAGACGGATAAAGACCGTTAAAAAAAAGAATTCAAAATCCAATTGTCTAATAGATTAAGCCAACCTTTAAGGCAAGTGACATCGTAATCCCTCATCAATTTATTTCAACAGAAAATCTCTTATTCTAAGCTATTATAGCATTCTTTCAAGTAAACTTGTATGGGCTTTTCTAAAATTCATCAAAAAACACCTCATGGTGTGAACCATGAAGCATTTCGAAAGATTGGTGCAGTCGTATTGATTGACCTTTTGAGACAAGTGACTATGTCAGTTTGCAGTCACATTTGTAAGTGACTAAAGTCGCAACAACTGTGTCAATTGCACCAATTTAGTATGGAAGCATAAAAAAGAACACCCCGAAAGGTGCTCTTTGTAAGTATAGTAATTCTTTCGAATTAACGTTTACTAAATTGTGAAGCTTTACGAGCTTTCTTAAGACCTGGTTTGACACGGGTTGATTTCAAATAATCTATAAATAGCTTTACATCAGATTTAAGCAGACTTGTACTGCTTTTTTTATTTCAAAAAAATTGAATGAGTTTAATTAAAATAGGGGTAATTACTTTAAATATTCACTTTGAGACTATAAATTACTAATAGTATTCTTTGAATTATAGTATATAATAGAAGACAATGGAGGTCTACTATGATTAGATGAACAATTAAAAGGATATTTTGATGCTCGCAACAGTTTTTATTGAATAACTTTGTTACCAATGAAAACAAATCTAATTATGAGTTTTTTTATTGGAGTATCTCAATCAATCTCATTTCTTTTCTAGAAAAAAATCAAAACACCTTGAATACAAGAAACATTTAGATGAAAGCAATTCTGAACCAGATGCACTTACACCATCATATAGCATTGATTTTTAAATTACTTGCCTCAACGACTCTTCTTCGAGCATTACGATTAACTAGTCCAAGTATAACAAAAACTATCCGAAGGAGTAACAGCATATGGAATTTCAAGAGAGCCAAATAAAGATTATCAAGGAAGCCAAATTCATAAAATTTTTAGATCATTAACACTAGATAGTATTCTACAATTACAAGAAAGTCAACATAGAAAAATCCCTAAGTATAGAAGACGATATTCTCAACGTATTGAACACAATAGAAACAAAAAAAGAATCTACTGCTATTTTTTTCCCTTATAAATTCTATATAGAAAAGAAACAGAACTAGAAAAAAATTAACTCTTATTGTCAAAGATGCTCTAGAAAATGATTTTATTGAGTTAGCAAAATACCGTAGTCATACTGTTCCTAAATTTGAAACTTATATCATCACAGAATGTAATAATTTTTTTCCTTTTTATTTACATTCAACCCTATCGGATTTGAATACATAGAAAGAATAAACATTAATAAACTGCCAACTTATATAAAGTTGCTTAACTATTCTGACCCTTTTATCTAAGTAAAAATTCATGTACATTATACCAAATGATACACAAAACCCTTGATACTATTGTCTTTAAGTCGTAATGTACACTCTCTCAAAAATGTACTACAATCTTGAAATGTACTTTATTTTAAGAGCGAATAAAGTATATTTTTTATTAGTATTTGACAATTCTTTTTAGTTATCAGACATGCGTACACGGGAATTATTTTTAAAAACAGGAAAAAAATTACTAAATAATGTTGATATAGTTTCTTCTTTATGGTATATTTGCATTGTTAAAGAAAAGAAATGTGATAAAAGTAATTTTTATTAATCCAAAAAAAGCAAATATGATTGATTAATAAGGTTGTTTTTAGATAAAAGATAATATGAGATTTTCTAGAGTTGAATATATCTCAGCGATTTTAAAAGCCTTAAATATTAAAAATTATCACTGTAAGTGATAGTAAAGAAAAAAATAAGAATGGACTAACTTATGGAACTAAACAAAAATGTTATGCTTAGTATTTTCGTTGGTGTTATATCGTTACTAGTTTTACAAGCGCTTATCGCAAACATCACAACACCAAAAGTAGAAATCGTCGAAAATGTCGAATATATTAGTGACCCACCTAAAGAACATTACAAAATAGACAACCTCACTGACGACGTCATCATCGGAAAACATTACTCTTCTGGTGACTACTATTTCGTAGTTTACAACAAAGCTAAAAACAAAGGGGAAAACCGTCTTGTCAAAGATGATGTTTGGGAAAAGAAAGAACTCGGAGCACAATTTGAAAAAGGGGACGAAAAAAAATGAGAATGCTGAAGCTATGGATTTATTCAACTTTCGCCTTCATGCTCTATTTCTTTTTAAGCGTGAATCTTGTCACTATCTTATACCCGATACCAGAGACAAAAAAACTGTAACTGTCAAAAAAATAGATGAAACCATTTATCATTTCACACCAAAAGATGACATCGTCACAAGTAAGTTTTACAATGATGAGGGTTATTTTTTTGGTGGTTTACAACGAAAAAAATCAAAAAGATTTTGATATAATAGAGGTTGAAGAAGAAATTTGGAAAAAAACAAAGATATTGATCGATATTATTAAAGAGCCTGATACAAAAATAGTTCTGGCTCTTTTGTATCAATAATATATTTTAAAATACTTTATTATAATTTATATCTATACAGTTTAGACTTGTTTTTTTATCATTTGAGAGTTTTTCATAGAGTTATATAATTTTCCTCTGATATGATATAACTATGAAAAAAATACAAAAGAAAATAACATTCGAAAAGCCTTATGGTATGTTGAACGACATTGTAACTATATAGAGAATAATTACTCTAACAACGATATACAAACTGAACTATTCAATTTAAAAAGCAAGTGTTGACACATTACTGAGTTTTTAATAATGAAAAACCCTATCCAAATTTGGACAGGGAAGAAATATTTTAGATACTTCGAAACATTTTTAGTACCTTCTGTTCTAATAGACAAAAAAATTATAAAATTACTCCTATTCTTAAATTTAATGATGATAGTTTAATCCCAGAATTCTTTAACCTGCGTACTAATAAAAATAACGATCGATCCAAAAGCATTGTTTTGTCATATAATCATCTGAGAAGTCTTCTGGCTTATTTTTCCCATCTGGCTTTAACTGGTAAATGACTAGAATAAGGACTCTTCACATAGCTACTCTTCCCCGTATGTGGTCTGACGTGCATTATATTCCCTTTATCCGATGCTTTTGGTAAATTATTTTCAATTCTCCAACTATTGCCCCAAGGGACTTTTTCTAATTTAACACCTTCTTCAATAATATTTTTTTGTTTTTATTCCAGACTGATTGAGCTTCGTTCTCAATCAAATGCACAAAGCATAGACCAAAACTTAGCTCCTTTTTAAAATATATTGGTTATTAATATTTTTTAAAAACTACAAATAAGAACTTAGTTTGTTCTAGTTGATTATATAAAGAAGATTCATTCCATGGTGTACTTACTAATTCCTCAAACTCAAAACTAGGAAAGCTCATGTGTTGTTCGGGTATATTGTTTTCTTCTAATCGAATAGTTTTTACTTGGATACCGGATTTCGAAAAACTCTTCAGTTTCTTCTGGATTATTTCTAATCCCCAAAAATAGAATTTATAATCATTGACAGTAAATTCTTAGGATTAGTATCTATTGAAAATAAATTTGCTAACTCCGTTACTGACTTTTCTTTATATTTTTTTCTATTTTTCGAAAATAACAATCTCCTCTAATGTCTGATTTTTCTAATTCTTTGTAGTCAGTAATAATTCTCTCTCGCTCATTTATTACATCTTTGCTATTGCAAAAATAATCTACTTGAATATTTGGATCACCATATCCCCGTAAATATAATCTTTTACCAGAGCTTTCATATACGAATTTTTCAACACAAACGCTCTCGGTTTCGCTTCAGTTACATTCAAAGACGGATGTTGAGGTGTCCTATCAGTTGCTTTTTTTGCTTTTGTACAAGCTTCAAGAATATTTGTCAGACTTCCTGATAAATCATTTGCTTTTCCATCTTTTATGTATTTGTGTATTATATCCCAGTCTTTTTTTAATAATGAGCCAATCTTTATCAGGCACTTTAAACTGCATAGCCTTAATAAATTTAAATTCAGTATTTTTATTTCTTTTTCATAAAGATAAAATCCTATTTCAAGGACTTGATTTTTTTCTTATAAAAAAATTACTCTCATTAATATTGTCTATTTCAAACTCAGTTATATAATTAATTTTGTTCAGAACTAGACGTTCTTTTTGCAGTAATTCCATAACCTACTTTTTTTAAGGGTGTTGCTTTTTAATTCTATACCTACAGCTTCCAAATCAGCTTCAGCGAGATTATTCTTTTCAACTCCAAACCAAGACTCCCCAAGCATCACCATAGATTGATTTGTTGGCAGTTTTTTTATTTGGCATTAAAAGCACCAATTCTCCAACTGTTTTTCCCAATAGCTTTAAGAGCCCAGTTATGTACAGCTTCTTTATTTTTAAACTTCATTTAACTACATCTTCCAAATTTTTATCCATTTTAACTATTTTTAACATAATCGATTCAGAAAGTTGATCGATTTTTTTATTTTTTTAGTATAATAGACTAACAGACTATTGCTACATCTCTAAAAGGAGAAAAAAATGAAAGTACTAGAATTATTTGCCGGAGTAGGAGGCTTTTCGAGTTGGACTCGAGAACTCAGATAGAGAATATTTCGAAACTAAATGGGCAAATCAGTGGGAACCATCTCGTAAATCTCAAGATGCATTCGAAGTCTACAACTATCACTTTCCCTGATAGTGAAAATATTAACATTAGCATTTCTGATATTACGGATGAAGAATTTTCGAAAATGGATGCAGATATGATTGTAGGAGGTTTTCCTTGCCAAGATTATTCTGTTGCCAGAAGTAAGAAAGGATGAAAAAGGGTATTGAAGGGAAAAAAAGGGGTTCTCTTTTGGGAAATCATACGAGCTACTAAAAATATTAGACCTAAATATCTTATCCTCGAAAATGTTGACAGATTACTAAAAGCCCCTTCTAAACAACGAGGAAGAGACTTCGCAATCATGTTGACAGCCTTTCAATAATTTAGGGATACTCAGTTGAATGGAGAGTTATCAACGCAGCTGATTACGGGCGCAGTCAAAGACGTCGTCGCGTTTTCTTCTTCGTTTATCGCAATGATACTGAATTCGCAAAGATTAATTGATAATCAGTTTGAACATAATGATTTCATTTTTTGAAGAACATAAATATGATGAATATTTGTTTAGAACAGGTCTATTTGCTACTCAATTTCCAATAAAAAAATATTCCTGTGAAAAAAACCGACATGTTTTTTACGAACTCGGAAGTGATATTCTTGGAGTGTCTGATAATTTTACTGGAACATTTTTGGAATACAGGAGTTATGAGACATGGGAAAAGTACTATTCTGTAGATACTGAACCTTACTTTGATGGAGAACCAATTACATTAGGTGAAATTCTTCAAGATGAAGAGGAAGTACCAGAGAAATATTTCATTACAGATACAGCAAAATTGGAAAAATTCCAATTCCTACGAGGTCCTAAACGAATAGAACGTACTTCTGCCGACGGGCATACTTATATCTATTCAGAAGGAGGAATGGCTCCTTATGACGATTTAAATTTACCTGGTCGAACAATGCTAACTTCTGAGGGCACAGTGAATCGTTCTACTCATTTTCTTAAAGTAAATGGAAGATACCGTCTGATTACTCCTGTTGAAGCTGAACGTCTTCAAGATTTCCCAGATAATTGGACAGCTAAAAAGAAATTATCCGATGGCTCTATTGTAGATGTTTCTGATAAAATGAGAATGTTCTTTATGGGAAATGCATTAGTAACAGAAATTGTGAGAAGAATTGGGGATTACATACGTGAAATAGAAGAATAAGAGAGCTATAACAGCTCTCTTATTTTTCTATTTCTTCGTTCATCATCTGTAAAAATTTCATTTTTTCTCATCGATTGTAAATTCTGGAGTAATTAATGGTGATTCAATCGCATCATACATTATTGATTTTTTTATCATTTAATCTTTCATATATCTTTTTATCAATTGTACTTCTTCTATCAAATTGACCATCTAACATAAAGTAATAGTAGTTAGTTTCTTGATTACTTTTCAATCCTAATCTATGAATTCTATCTCGTGATTGTAACATATGAGTTAGATTAAATGAATACTCTAAATAAAAGTGCATCATGAGGCTACCATATGTAATGAAACAGACTCTGCCAACGTATGTGGATTGGTTACTAAAACATCATATCTTCCTTTTTTTGAAAGTCTAGGATAATCCTTTCTCGTTCACTTGACCCTATCCCACCATATATGACAGCAACCCTAAATCCTTTCTTTATTAAGTCGTTTTTCATTTTATTTATTGTAGCAACAAAGATACACCAAATAACAATTATTTTCCCCTCATTAATTAGTTTTTGAGATGTCTTCAAACATTCTGCATACTTAGACGATGTAGAAATGGAATTAATCAATGCTAATTCGTTATTAACAAATTTTGGCTTTTCATCAATTATCTCTATATTAAGTAAATCATCATCCTGATCGTAATCACCATACATATCTATCGAAATTTCATCTTTTTAACAGTTGTGGATTGGATGAGAGCTGTATCAAACGAATATAAAGTTTAAATGGATTGTGACTAAATTTCTTCCAGAGAATATTAATTAATTCTTGTTCTGAATCATTAGCAGTAACATTAATAATATTATCCTCATTTTCTTTAGGGACATTTTAATTCTTTTTCGTTACCCTCCAAAAAGAATGGATTTAGTTTAGTGTTAACATCTAGTATAGTAACTGGATCCGGTTGATGAGAGGATGCTAAGTTCAAACCAAAGTATTCATTAAATTCAAAAATCATACAATATATGTAAAAAGTTCCAAATATCTTGATAAGAATTTGGAATAGGTGTTCCTGTAAGAACATAGCGATAATTTGCTTTTCTTGATAATTCTATTGCAAATTGTGCTTTTTGAGATTCTAAATTTTTAATTTTATGAACCTCGTCAAATACTAACATCGTTCTTGAATCAACTATATTGAGAAGTTCCTCTCTATATTTTATAAGTGATTCATAATTTATCAAAATTAAATTATAAGAATGAACATTTTTTATAAAACATCTCAGGGATAAAAATTCGGATCATGAACATCTAACAGTTTCAACAGCTTTTTTTATCTTTAAAAACCGTTTTAAATTCTTCCTTCAAGAAATAAACGAATTTTTGGCCCAATAACAATAATCCTATCAATTTTTATCTATTTGTTTGCTAGACAAAAATGCGAACGTCCCCAAAATCATAGAAGTTTTCCCTGCTCCTGGAACAGAAAAAAATTTGCGACACGTTTCATAGTTGCTTGGTAAAAACTAACCCAACTTTGAATTTCATATAATTGACGATTTACTTCAGATTCTACAATACTATTAAATTTTTCAAAATCATTCAGGAATATTTCATCTTTATTTTTTTAATTGCAATTCCTCTTTTTGCTATTTCTTGAATTTTTAAATTCTGATTCTTTAATAAACTTTTTCAACAGAGTCTGATACTATCAAACGACAGTTTGTCCTCTCTGAATATCTATTAAATAATTTTACAATCTCTTTAACATCTATGTACGACAATTCCGAATTAAAACATCTAACTTTTGTCATCAGAATATTGTTTTTTATAATTTTTCTTTAGTGATCGTTGCGTCAAATCAGTGGGATTCCTAAATTATTTTTTTAAATGTAAACCATTATCATAATAGAGTATCAGAGCATTTTCTTCAAAAACAAGACTATCTATAACTATTTTCCCTTGACTAAATGAAATGATTTTTGATTTTACAACCTCATCAATTGTTTTTACAAATACCATTCCATTATTTGCTTTATTATTCCATAACTTATCAAAAAGTTACTTTTTCTTTTTAGCTCTGAATCATTTGTTTCCCAACTTTTTAATTACAGAGATTTCTTCATAATTTTTTTATAAAACCTGCTTCCGTTTCATTTAATGAACCAGAAAAAAATAAAGTATATTGTCAGAAGAATCTCTAAATAATCCAAACTTAGCATGAAATAAACCCGAGTGCGTAAAACCAATTTTTATATCAACTAAACCAATTTCAATTAAATATCCTAAATTTGATAGATAACGCTTTTTGTTCACTATTTAATTTTTTTCAAGAGTGAGGCTATTATATAATTCTTTTTCTATACCATCTTTTCTATTATCATATCCTTGGACTATTTGGCGATAATCACTTTCAGATATTTCGTGAGAGATAATTAATCTATATTTACCTCTATTATCCAATAATCCTTCTATCCCTTTTTGAATAGTATGCCAAAGCTTTTAGAACTGAAGTATCCACTAACCCTATCATACGCGCATGATTCCTGCATTGCAATATTATAAAATTGTTCAGGTATATCATCTGAAGATGTGGAGTAAAAATGTTTTAAAATTATGATACGATAACATCAATTACTTCTAATTCTTTCAACTGTTCTTCAATACTGTTTAAAAATTTGGTCAAATTCTACTCTTAATTCTTCATTTAATCTAAGTACAGAATCTTTATCTATATCTTTTATTAAAGAATCAACTTTGTTTAGTATTACGATAGGCTTATTCTTTGCTGTAGATAATTTCTTGGTTTCTACATATTGCTCCGTAATATTTGTAACTTGTTTTTTTGATATCCTCTGTCAAATTAAGGATGCTGGTTTCTGATACATCTTTCTGAGTTGTTTCACTTTCAAAGAAGTCATTTGCATCATCAAGTACTTCCTTTTCATCTATTTCTTCAATCAGTGCATCACTCAATTTTTATCTTCAAAAACAAATTTTTAATTCTCGTATTTTTCTAGATACATCCCCACCTAAAGATAATACATTTAAAAATAGAAACTCTTTGATTTCATCAATTTGAGAATCATCTACTTTTTTTACTTTTTGATGATTTTAGCAACCTCTCGGATTGGTCCATCTATTTTTCTGTTGTCTTGCAATATAAAAACTTTTTAGGTTGATTAATATATTCCAGGTACTCTATCATTAATTTAGTAATTTCAATCTCTTCATTAACTTTCGTTAATGATAGCTGTGTTTCTCTAGAGTACTCCTGAGGTGTAAACACTTTTTCTTCAATCAAATCTCGATAAATATCTACGAGACGATCAATTGGATTATAATCTACTTTGGATTCAATCGCATGCTGTAAATTCAATTCCAATCTTTTTAATATCTTTTTCAGTATATGCATCACTTTCTAAAATGACAGCTTCTAAATAAGAAAAATTCTGCACCAGCTCCTTCTCTTGTTAATTGTCTCAAAGAAGTAAATCTTCTATTTCCATCTAGTACAATACCATTTGCCATTATCACTGCAGGTTCTGTCTGTGACATTATTTTTATATTAGCCTTAGTTTTTCTTAAGGGCATCTGGATTACTTTGTTCAATATATTTTTCAATAATATTATTAAACGCATTAATATCATCTTCAGGAAATTCTTTACCTTCATCTATAAATTGAGAAACATATGTAGCAATTCTTCCGTTTTTTCTTATTATAAATTAAATATTCAATTGGTACTCTATAAACATCAAATGTTTTTGTTTGTCCTTGAATTGATAACTTTTTGGTGGATACTGGGGCGCCCTAAATTAATATCTTCTAATAAATTCATTTACCGTAAACCTCATCTAAATATTCTTCTTTTTAAAATATATGCCTTATTCAATATATCTGAATAATATGCCTTCTTCTACTAGTTTCATCCAGAACACTATATTCATCTAAATTTAGTCCATATTTGGAATTTATATCATCTGTAAAATCTTCTAAATTAGCTGATTCACATTTTAATAATTCATCAATCAAAAATTCGTTCAAATTCTTCTTTGTTTTACTTCGACAATATATATTTGGGAAGCCTACACTAACAGCTTTTTACTTCATCAGAAGTACTGATAAAGTCTATCTAAAGAAATTAACTCAAATCCATCTTCTAAAAGGCTATCACTAAATCCATTATTTATTAATGAAATAATGAAAAATACTCTCCATCACTAGTGAAATCAACTACTCTGGATATAAATTGTAGCAATTTTTTTCTTATCGAATCCTCTATTTTCTAAGTGTTCAACATTGATATAACTTGTCTCAGATATCTTTTAAAATTTTTTTAATTCACTTTCCAATCTCTGAATCGAACTATAGTATTCATTTGTTTTAAAAATTGGTTTATCCTCAACATGAAAGATTTTTATGTGACAAAATATATGTTGTAAAAGCTTCCATTACGAATCGGTATTTTTGCTTTACAACAATTCCTCCTTTTTCAACAAATCCAAGATTTAAAATTAGTTTAGAATTGACCTCAGTTAAATTTAGATTTCTTTTCACAATAGAATAGAATTCATTCTTTTCATAGATTTCATCACGTAAATTTTTCTTTTAAAGCACTTGCTTGTATAATACTGATTTTGCTCAAAATAAACTACTCTATTTTGAATATGGTTTGTAAACTCAGATAAAACATAAGCTGTTAAAGTATCACTATTAAATCCATAGTGACTTATCATATAATCAATAAATTCATCTAACGAACTACCATTAAATTTTTAATTCTAATAATATATTTCCCTCTTAGTCAGTTTTTCCTTTAACAAAACCAGGATTTCTCCCTAAGGTTACAGCATTAGATAAGATTTTTATATTTTTTTACAAAAAAAGTGTAGCTCATAGCCATTTAATATATCTAATTCTTTCATTAGAACTGGATTTTTGTAAATCCAATTCATGTCATAGGCGCCATCAGAAATAGAATCAAATACTTCAACTAATTTTTGCTTAATTTCAGGATTATAATCTACACCGTGAAATCTGTATCCTTCCCTGAAGGAAAAAAATAATATTTGAGTATCGATCGAGTAAAGCACTTAAACTCTTTGTACTCTTTATCTTTAACTTTTCATTATTCCCTATCTCCTCAGTATACAAATAAAAATATCATCCAAAGAAAAAAATATTTTTGTAAATTTCTATTCCTCTGTAATATATCAATAATAATATATTCCCTCGAAAGTTGTTTTCTATTATTTTTCAATAGATAAGTTCCAGATGAATCCAACAAAGATTGTTTTGCATTTTCATCGAACTTCCCTTCCAAAAATATCGGACTCTAGACTTTTAGTTCCCTTTTTATACAAGAGTGATAATAATTCATAGACACGTCCATCTGAATAAATAACGTTAATAAATAAGTCCTTAGAAATCCTATAATTGGTAAAGAAATCACGATATCTCGATCGTCTCATTAATATGAGGCATCTCTCTAACTATTTTCTTTAATACCTGACGAACACGCTCTCTGGTTACTCCAAAGACATCTCAATTTCTTGCAGTGTTTTTCCTTTTATTCGTAAAAATTAGATAATCCTTATTTTTTTAAAAATCGCTTTTGAGAAATCTTCCAATGTGACCGATTCTATATCAATTTGCTTATCATCTTGACTCTCATCTTGACTATTAGTCTTATTTAAATCGTAAAAAATTTTTATTTAAATTGAATGTATTAATTAGTACTTCAGGAAAAGATAGACTATCAATTGCAAGCATAGTATACTCTCCATTTTTATCTAATTGCAAAAACCATCTGCAATAAGAAATTTTGCAAGATTTGATTATCTAATCCGAGTGTCTCGATTTCACTATTATTAACAAAAGGTGTTATTTAAAAAAATAAACAAAATTTCTCCATTTAAGCACTTCTAATTGTTTTTCAGTTTTTCCCAAAAATTTTTATAATATTCACTTATTTTTTTCTTTAACTTTTTGGACGAGTCTAGAAGACCTTCTTTTTCCCAATCAACCGTTTCAAAAAGTCTATTAAATTCGGAAATGGATTGTGTTTTTTAAAAATTTTCAATCTTATCCCTTTATAATAACCATCTTTTTCCTCATAGTCTACACATTCAAGCATACAAACATCATCAAAAAAATATCAGTGGACTTAGACAAACAAGGTAAAAACTTTATAAAATAATCTCTTAGTTTTTATTTTGCTACTTGAAAATTTATTAGTCAATTTAGGATTGTCTTCCAAGAACAAGTCCAAAAACTCAACATCATCTATAGCTAATGAAATTGCTAGCGGAAGGCTCAGGCAAATTTTTCTCAGATAATATAGTGAAACACTCATAATTCATCCCATCTCTACATTTAATATTATCTATAGTTAGTAATAAAAGAAATCGCTTTACTAAATACTATTATATCTCTTTTTCAGAAATAAAAATAGTTTATAATAAAATAATAATTTTTAATTAAATTACTTTTTATCCAAAATCTAATATACATCTTTTTATTGTTACAGCAAACCCTAATCTTATTTACTCTAGCAATAGTTTTAACTCTGCCTTCTTTTTAGCACTCTCATCTGAGATTTTTCTTACTATCCCAGGCATATGCTACTGATTTCCCTTTATTATATACTAACCAAATTTTTAAGTTATCAATACTTCTTTTTGAGTTCTGGCCAATTCTCTTGCTTAAGTAATTCTGGGAATTCTTTACTAGAAGCAAATCCTCTTTACTAACTCGATTTTTTTAACTGTCTTTCTAAAGATAGACTGTATTGATTAAATTCTTTAATCAACAGATCTTTAATGTCGTGAAATAAAAATGGATAGGTGCATTTTGATTTTTCTATATAATCCTCAATAGATTGCTAATTTGTACTTCTTTATGGGGCAAATATTCTCGTAGCAAACTCAACAAACGAAAATATAATGCTTGTTTTGACACTTCAAGACTATCTTGTACTTTTTTAAAGCTATCACACCTGTAATATATTTTAGATAACAAAACAATGTCTGGCATCAATACGACAGCAGAAAATATATTAGCTTCTCTCACCAGTATATTTTCTTTATTACCAGCAGATTCTGTAAAGCATGTGCCTTTGTGTTTAAGAATGAAATGCCCTAGTTCATGACATAAAGTGAAATTCTGCTTTACTATTGGATTATCTCTTTCATAAGAGAAGCTGATACCATCTTTATCAATTATTGTTAGCCCCTCTATCTTAGAACCAGAGAAATGGTGACTAATCACTTTAATTTTTATTCTTCTTAACAAAGTATTGAAAGAAAAGAATTAAAAATGGTATTTCAAAAAGCAGTATATTATTGTCTCTTATATACTGATACAGTTCTTGTTTCGTTACTCTACTTACTCTTGTATATAACTCACTCAACGAGCTTTACCTCCATAAGTACTTTTTAAAAACTCAACCATTTTGATTTAGTTTATTAAAAAGAAAAAGTAGACGATTGTCTACCATTATTCTTTTATTTTTTTAATAATTGACAAATAAAAGATAAAATTGTATATTACTAAACATAAGGGATTAAATTGCTTGCGACTCTCCCCCATACGAGTCAGTCTTTTTAAGAGAGGATGAGGGGGCACGCGTTTATCATATTTGATAAAAAGTAGCGTAATGAGAAGATACAATTTAATCCCTTTTTCATGTTCAAATTTCTATTCCTATTTGATTCATAAATTGAATAAAACCATAAGTAATCCTCACTTGGATTAGCAAATGTTTTTTCCTTAAAAATACAAGATTAATTATTGATGGATATCTATAATTAAAAATACATTCTGCTTCCATAACATATTTTTTTCTAGCAAATAAACCTGATTATTTCTAGTAACTTTTTTCACGAAACCTTTCTCAGAGGACTATTCGATTGAATAATATCAGGTATAATGTTCAACAGCGTCAATGATTGTACTTTTCTACTTACCTTTCTATTTCTTCTAGTTATATGATTCCATCCTACTCTAGAAAAATCACCCGTTTTTACTTTTACCTAATCTAATGAAGAGCTTTTTTTGCTTAAAAAAATTATATAAGTCACGACTAGCAGACCTTAATGATTTATTTTTCTAATAAATGAAAATTGTTACTTCTATTTTTTATTACAATCTTAGGAAATCAAATAATTCATATGTTTTTGAAATTTCCCTTTGTATTTTTAATAAAAAGTACTACTTTTAAATTCTTGTTCCCTGTTTATTTTAATTTTCCATATATCTTCTGCAGGATGATAAAAACTATCATCATCTTTCAAAATCTATCAATACGTCTTCTTATTTGCTCTCGCATAAACTAAAATATAAGGCTCAGCTATACCTCTTTCAATCTCTCATATCTCTTTACTGTTTCTGATGATATGTTCAAATAAGGTGAATCACCACGTAAATACGAATTTCCACCTTTTAATTGAACACAAATACAACCAATTGTATTACGGCTATGTTTACTCGTTACAATAATCAAACCATCAATACCATTATCGATTCTACCTGGGAACTCAAGGAATTCGGATCTATTTCTAGAGCAGATTTCTCGAACTTGGTTTAATGCGATTGTCTCCGAAAAATAAGTATCAACCATTAAAGCTTATCTCCTTTAAAAAGCTCTTTTCGTTTTTCCATAAACTCAATTAATTCCTTTTTAAAAATTTCCTTTTCTTCTTCGGTCAGTCCCTTTGAGTTCATACGGAAAAGTAATTCAATATTGTCTAATTCATCTGATTCTTCTTCTAAGTTCCCAACCAGATAATCAACGGAAACATTTAAAACTTGTGCAATTTTAACGAGATTTTCCTGTGTTGGTTTTTACTCCACGTTCCCATGAAGCATATGCCTGTTGGGAAATATTTAGTTTTTCAGCTATTTGAGCTTGTGTTAGTTTTACTTGTTTCCTCAGTGTCTTCAAGCGTTCTGCGAATTCCATAGGTGACCTCAAAAAATTATTTTAAAATTTTTGCAGAAAATCATTGACTTTTACAACTAACGGTTGTATAATATAATCAACAACTAATAGTTGTACAGCAATTGAAAAATAATAACCTTATCTTCAAGGCTAAACCACGATGGGTGACAATTAAATAAAAAAAGTGCGTCTGACAACCAGAGGACTGATTGCCAAAACTACACTAAACTTCGTACCTTTATTGTAAACGTTTTGGAAAGAAAAAGTCAAAGTCTGTTTGATGGTTGAAGTGAAGATTTAAAACATTTTGTGGACTTCACGCATTTCGGACTTTCTCACTTTTTCCATATAGTAAAGTGAACTGGCTTCGCCAAAGGGCGTAAGAGAATCCATAGAGTATGATAATGACTACCTTTTGAGATTGGCTGGGAAAGCGATGATAGTTTACGCAAAGCACCTTGCTAAACGTTGCCACCGTGGAAGAGGAATCTTTCCAACCAAATAACTTTTCTTTACTGCTGTCTATCCTTATTAGATAGACTAACTCTCAAGCTACTAAGTCTTCCCAATTTCTTGGTAGCTTTTTACTTTCAAAATAAAGGAGAACTGAAACTTTTTGGATCTCGACGAACACAGAAACAATTTGTATTTACATATAACGATTGAACTAATAACATTAATCTTCCACTCCATACTAACTATCTAATTATAGACTGAAATCACTCAGAAAACGACACCCTACACTTGCTCCAGTGTCCCCTCATAAATTAAGACATACAGGAGAGACACTTGCAAAACAAGCAGGACTCTCACTCGAAGCTATCTCGAAGCTTTAACTCACAGTGATAAAGAGTAACTAAGACTTATGTAAACACAAAAGATACTGTAAATCAGACTGTTGGAGATATTGCATTTCACAGCTTAATAGACTAAAAGAGACAAGCATTTAATAAAAACAAAAAAACTAACATTATATCATTGGATGATTTTTAACATTAAGTAATAATGAGTTTAATTTGAATATAGAAAAGTTTTATCCTTTAAGAAAGATTATTATTAAATTTAAAAATTAATATAAAACTGTAAAATTATTCATAATTTTTATACTGCCAGTTATTTATTGATGTATGTGTGTATCTATTGTTGCTTTTCTCTTTTCCCAAAATTCAATAGCTATATCTAAATAATTGTTTACATTAATACTATCTATCTTTTTCCCACCATTATTAATAAGTTTTTTATAAAATCATAATCGTCAATTTGAAGCATTTCACAACAGTATTCTTCTAAACTAAAACTATTCAAATATTCTTTCAGACTCTCCTTATTGTTCTTAGAAGATGATTGTAGAATCTCATCATTTCCCTTTTCATAAAATTCATTTAACAAGTAAACAAAAAGTATCCCTCTATCAAGTTTCTCATACTCAACATTAGAAAGTTTTAATCCTTGCTGCTTACTCTTCTGCATATTACCTACAGTTTGTAACAATACCATATTATATATTGAATAATGCATTTTACTACATTTTTCTAACTTTTTCATCAATTCCGTCATATTTTTTTAAACTTATATATTTTTACTATTAAAATTAAAAACAATCTCCTGATAATCTCTCTACTGCATCATATAATTCATATGGGCTATTATTAATTAAAATAGTTTTTTGAAGATACAGTAACTGGCAATGCATATAATCTATTTTTGATAATCTACTTCCGGCATGTTAATATAAGCTCTTTCTTTATCATATTTAAAAATTTAGGGGAATCTATACGATATTTTTGTATATTTTTTAGAATAAATCTTTTTATATAATTCAAACACTAGAGGTGATGAATCTATATCAAATGAATATGATTTTACCCTCATAATTTTGTATCTCTTCAAATATTAGAAACTCTCCTTAAATTTCAATCTATTTTTCAAAAATTATACCATTTTCATAAAATATATTCTATTAATATCGAATGTATTTTTGATAAATAAAAGTAGCTTGTTTCTTCTGAAATTGTTCGGTGCTGTCAAAAATTTTTATTTAAATACTCAAGTAAAACAGGATAGTGTAAATCTAATAGCCTTTTATGTTATCATCTCAAAAATCAATGAGTGGAAATTTTTGGCGGAAATTCTTGATTTTTAGACAAAAAGACATCAAGAAAATTCTTGAATGTCCGTAAACGTTGATAGTATCGTATTGATTGACCTTTTTGAGACGACTGACTTTATCGGTTTGCAGTCACATTTGTAAGCGACTAAGTCGCAACAACTATATCAATTACACCAATTTAGTCAGAAAGTATAAAAAGAACACCCCGAAAGGTGTTCTTTGTAAGTAAAAGTAATTCTTTCAATTAACGTTTACTAAATTGTGATGCTTTACGAGCTTTCTTAAGACCTGGTTGGAAAAACTATTCTTTGAATAAGTTTCAATTTCCTTTTTAAAATCAGTGTTTTCCCACGTTTTTTCAGAAAATAGATTTTCATCTAATTTGAATAAATTTCATTTTTGAATGGTGTGAATTTTACCCTAAAAATACACGAATTGAGCTAGATTTTTATCAGAAAGTTCACACCATTGACATATATCGGTTTTATATGGTAACGTTAACTTAGAAGGAGGAATATCTCATGCATGATTATAGTTATTTTTATCAATAAAATCAGCAGTTTAACTAACATTAGTGATACCATTATCGTAAATGCGTACTCTGAAATTCTCCAAGAATTAAAACAAGCCTTTAAAAGTGGGAAAATCTCAGAATATGAATACGACAAATTACAAAAAGAAACTAAAGAGATTACAACAGGAACTAAACATTCGTATTCTTACAGATGATGATTTACGTGATTTAAATTCACCTGGTAACCTTTCTCGCTAAGGAACAGTACAATTCGTTACTGTTCTTTTTCTTTATTCTTTTTGTTTCACATAAAAACATAGTGGTTTTTAATCTCATATTTGATAATGCTAAACTATCTGACAATAACGCCTTTTCATCATCTAAAAAAGATTGTAATTAGTGTAATCATCCTTCCATCTCTTTTCATCTAACTCAAAATATCTTGAAAACAAAAGCCCTCGATCATCACATACATTTTTCATCCCTAGGAATATCAAAAATATACGCTGATTTGTCATCTTTATTACTAAAATGATAGTAACTATCTAGATTCTTGACTCTAATAGAATTTTTCCTTTTTTTCTCGTTCAAAATCATTTTGATCGATTCCTGATATTTTTAAAAATATGGCTTCATAGCAATCGTTAGGGCATTTTCCATATCTTCTGTTAGAACAAATGCTGAAGTTTTTCGCAACTTTTGTTTTTATCAAGTTCAAACCACGAATCCATTTTTGCAATTCTCTTGATACTTTAACTTTTATCTTTGCAAACGTATCCGGTGGCAAATTATAAATTTGCTGCTGTAATTCAATAAACTCTCGTATTGTCATATTTTTAAAAATACCTTCCTTTTTAACTTTTTACAAAATGTAACTATTACACTAATAATTGTAACACGTTTTTGTTTTTGTCAATCTTTTTCTTGTTGCTTTATCCGCGTTTTATGTGTTTTAATGTAACTGTAAGCAAGAAGTCACTATTGATTACAGATTTAAAAAAATAGAAAAGGAGTACAATGAAACAACTCAAACAAACTTTACTAACTTTTGCGCACATCGATTGGAAAATTTCGGAATATTTGGATATCAAATAACAAGTGATGATTGGCAACTTGAAAACGTTCCTTCTGAATTGAATGAACTCTGGAATAATCCAAATTTACTTTCATTCCAAGCTCAATCAATTCATTATCTTTCAGACATCGATCGAATGTCACGTCAAGATTGGTACAGCGAATAGACGATGAATATCGTCTCATCATCAATCTTGAAAAAAATCTTTTCAGATCTCAAAAAGCAGAAAGTAGAAAAAATATATGGCAAAAACTAATTGGAATCGAACTCTTGATGAAGTTCTCAAACACAAAAACTCAACCCTAAAAATTATGGTTAGCGAAAAAGACCAAAAACGAATACACAACCGATGTTATCCCAATTCTCAACGTTGTATCCATCGGTTCCATTGAAGAAATTGATGGTAAGTTCAAATATTCAATTGTAGATACAAACAACGACCTTGAATATAGTATCAAAACATCAAATAAGGTTGATGTTAAGTTTGGTACAATTCTTCAATTCAAGAACGTACGTGGCGGTGCAACAACTAACGGTGTTGGGTGGTATGCTGCTGACTCAGTAGCAGTGGTTCAACGGAATGCGTAACCGTAGATATCGTAGAATCAAACCTACTACTAATTGTAAACCTCAAGGCTATCAACTCTCTCTGATAGCCTTTACGGTTACAATTAGTATGACTGGATTGCTACTCTACATAAGCTATTCAATAGAACTATTGAAATCATATCTGACTAAGCCGTTGCTATTCTTTGCTATTATAGACTTAATTAGCTTCTTATGTTTAGTGTATACTTGGTCGCTACGTGAAGAGGTATCAACTATTTCGATACCAGTCATGTCTAATCAAGCCAATAGGTTATCTCAAAAATTGAAGCGATTATTCAATGACAAACAAATCACAGATGTCCTAAAACTTTCAAACTCAACACGCTATGGCGATGAAATGCCAGAACTACATGTTTGGATTAACGATGATTTGAATGAGGGATATATTGCTATTGAGAATATTGCAAACTGGGAACGTGCTGACCGTGAAAAATTTGAGCAACGAGTGTCAGGGATATTATCAGGTAAATATCAAAGGTTTACAGTCGTTAATTCTGAATTAACCGCTGGAGATAGTTATATTATCTTCCGTTTAGAAGATACATTAACTTCTCAAAGATTGCATGTCAAAGATGAATCCGATTCATTAAAAGAGTTTATCAATGACAATAAACATACTATTCGTTTATCTAACGACCTTGTTTGGCATTCCGATATTGTACCACATTTGAGTGTCATTGCTCGCACTCGAGCGGGGAAATCCGTGCTTGCTGGTCGTTATATGGCACGTTTAATGTTGTTACAAGGTTGGGATGTCGAATATAATTCTGCTAAGTATGATAGATACGTTAAAGAGTTTCATGGTCAATCAGACCCTATAAAAATAGTAGAACGTGCTGAATACTGGTGTACCGTGATGGATGAACGACTAGCCAAAATAAATGAGGCTGATAAAGAGAAGTACCTTGAAATGGAACATATGCCGAACATCGGACTGTTCTTTGATGAGCTAGGGAATCTAAACGCTTCTCTTGAATCTCTTGATAAAGTTGACAAAAGCTTAAAAATCACTTCTCGCTGGACTACTGCGATTAACCGTTTATCTGCGACTGGTGGCTCTGCTGGTATTCATATCATTGCTATTAGCCAGTTTGCAACAAAAGAAGGGTTTTTACCCTCCCTAGCCCGTGTAAATTGCTCCGATGCTGTAATCATGTTAGGTGGTGCTGCCGATTCTGCCGAAGAACGAAAATATCTCATGTCTGGTTTCGCTGACATGCCGAAGCGTAGTTATGGAAAAGGTCAGGGAATCGCTCGTATTATTAGTTCTGGTAAAAAGTGGGAAGTTCCACACTTTTATGAAACACCGTGGTTTGATGAATAGTGGTAAACAATCCATTTGTGTTCCAACTAGAGAATTCTATTGGAACAACAAATGGATTCATGACGAAGCCGACGAGTCACAAGGTCGGTCATCTTTGAAAAAGATGAAACAAAACTAATTCTAACTATTTCTAACGCATGCACGGCAGTGGGCTTGTCAACTGCCGTGCATAACACAAAACACTAGATAGAACACGGGTTTGAAGCAATATACCAAATTTCAAATCCTTGATTTATCAAAGGAATAGTTAGATGAATAATTAAAACAAGGAATTCTTAATAATGAACAAAAAATAAAAGAAGCAAACCTAACTGCTATCATGCTGGTCCAACAACTGGAAGATGAACACTGGAAAACTTGGCAAGATAAAACAACTTTAAAGCAGGCTAGAGATGAAAGTAATATCCGCCCACTACTTGAGACAATCACTGATAAGCTAAATAAAGCTGATATTACTGTTAAAGAGGCTTACGGAATCAAACATGATAAAGACGAGATAAACATTTGGAATCAAGAATTGATGAAAAATGTAATCGAAAAGAAAGCTGAACATATCCATTTTCTCTTTAAGTTTGAAAAAGGAGCTTCACTAAACAGAATAGCTCTAGCTGTCGGAGTTGAACCCCAATATCTTGAAAAGCTAAAATCGGGTCGCTATGGCTATGATAATTGTCTTGCCTATCTAGTCCATGCCAAAGACGAGACCAAGTATCAATATCAGCCAGAGGAGGTTGCAACAGTCTTTAGGAGAGGATTACAAAAGCATTTATCATCGTAGTATGGCAACGTGGGTCAAAGGACGAGCCACTAAGAAAGCTAAAGAAACTAATCTCAGCGTTGACTGGTTGGTTGAAAAAATACTAGCTGGAGGCATCACGAAAGAAAACATTATGCTGACAAGTGAATATTATGCTATCTACGGTAGACATAAGCAAAAAATAAATGAAGCCATTGAAACCGCTGGAGAGCAAAAAAGCTATCAGGCTGTATCCGAGATAAAAGAGGGGAAATTTAAAAAGACTATCTTCTTCATTTCTGCTCCAAGTGGTGCTGGAAAAACTAGATTTGCAAAAGAGTTGATAGATATACTTCAGAAGGTGGCTTTGAAATTTAATCAGCGATGGGATTGTAGTTTAACTGCTTCTACTAATGCCTTTGATGACTACAACGGGCAAGAGATTCTATTCCTAGACGATATGCGAGGTAGTAGCATGACTGCATCAGACTGGTTAAAACTCCTCGACCCGTATATGATAAGCCCCATATCTGCTCGGTATCGCAACAAGATAGGCTCTGCTAAAGTTATCATCATCACGAGTACAAAAAAACCTATTCCTTTTTTTGACACTGCTAAAGAAAATGATAACGAGGACTCTGGACAATTCGTTCGTAGAATAGATTATCTTGTAACAATAGATAAGTCTTATGACCTATCACAACCCTAACATTCGACATACCAGATTGATGACTTTATAGATACAGTGGCAAAAAGAAAATTTCCATTCTTTTGAATTTGCCAAACCCTAAATCATATACTAAAAATAAAACGATAGATATTTTTGGTTAAGAAAGTCATCAAAAAATATGCAATGGGAAAAAAACCAAAAAGGTTATCAATGCCAGCGACCAAACTAACAATGATAACCCTCTCCTTTAACAACAAAAATAGCAATAGCTACTTCTATTATTGCTATTATCTCACACTATTACTAAATAATCAAGCGAGGTAAGCAAAGTGCAAGTTATTCTGCCAGATGAACAGATTCATCAAATTCAGCTTTTTGATAGCTGACTTAATCAAACGAGAAGTTGAAAAATCTACAAGATAATAGAAATATTGAAAGTCCATTTTTGAACAAACAACAAACCTGCGACTATCTAGGAATTTCCAACAATACACTTGATAGTTGGATTCAGAAAAAGGTTTCCCTAGTCATTCGTATTGGTAAAACAGTTCGATTCGATAAAACCGAAATCAATCGCTGGTTACAAAATCAGTAGCATTCTAACCGTGGTTTGTTATAATAAAATCACGGTATTTTTCTAGCTCAATTCAAAAAGGAGAATACTATGTCAATTTCAAAAACTAAAAATGGAACTTATCGCTTACGAATCTACATTCCTGAGGAAGTTAAGTCTTCACTAGGTGTTGATAAGAAAGTGATTGAAAAACGGTTCAAAACAAGGAGTGAAGCAAAAAAATACGAACTAGAACTTCAAAACAAAATTGACAAAATTCTTAGTGGAGAATCAGCCTTACTAGAAAATAATTGTTCTATACTCTTTTCTGACTTCTATAAAAACGTTTGGTGGGAATTCTACAAAGCAGGTCAGACTACTTCTGCTACTAAACCACCTTCTAAAAGCTACTATTGACGGTACTGAGATTGTCTTCAGAAAACATATCCTACCTATATTGGGAAATTATTCCATAGACTTTCTCAACCAAAACAAACAAGTCGTCTTAAACCTATTGACCCAAAAAGCTGAAGAATATGCAAACTTTAAGGTCATTAGAAGCTATGTCAATTCTATCTTTGATTGGGCTGAAGAATTGAATATATCGAGACAGAACCGACTATCAAAAAAACAATAAGTCGTATCAAAGCCACTAAGAAAATCAAGTTGCAAGAATCTAAAAAAGATGAAGATTTATACCTATCTCAAGAAGAACTTCAAGCATGGTTTACAGCTTTTGAAAAAGATCTAGAGGCTGAAAAGATTCTTTTCAAGGATTATGTTTTGTTCTATACTACCTTCTTCCTAGGAGATAGAAAATCAGAGAGCTACGCTTTGCAGTGGAAGCATATCAATACAAGTGATCAGGAAATTCAGTTAGTACAAGCTTTTAGATAAATATAAAAATCCAAAAAGTCTACCAAAGGGAATAAAAGACAACTTTCGAAATTCCCATTGAATTGACTAACTTACTTAAAGAATGGAAAAACAGCAGAAAAAGATGAACTAGCAAAATTTGGAATTATCCAATCCAATGAACAGTATGTCTTTACTTATATCGATATGAAAGGGTAATGTTAATAGCCCTCTACACTCTGACTATCTTAATAATAAAATGAAATCTGTCAAACGTCGTCATCCTGAACTTAAGCATGCTACACCTCATAAATTACGACATACAGGGGCAACATTAGCAAAACAGGCTGGAACATCTATTGAAGCTATATCTGAGGCTCTAACTCATAGTGACACGATTACAACAAAGACTTATGTCAATACTTCGAATATCATTCCAATGGCTGTTGGAGAGATTGCTTATCGCAATCTTAAAAAGTAATGGTGTGAATTTGGTGTGAAAAATGGTGTGAATTTTGCTAAAAATCGTCAAAAAAACACCCCATGGTGTGAACCATGAAGTGTTGTAAATGCTGTATTGTAGCTGATTCTTAACGTTTTGAGAACTGGCTAGCTTTACGAGCTTTCTTAAGACCTGGTTTCTTACGTTCAACTTTACGTGAGTCACGTGTAAGAAGTCCTGCGCGTTTCAATGAATCGCGGAAGTCTGGGTCTACTTGAAGAAGGGCACGAGCGATACCGTGACGGATAGCTCCTGATTGACCAGCGTATCCACCACCTACAACGTTAACGAAAACGTCGTATGAACCTGCAGTTGAAGTAACTGCGAATGGTTGGTTGATTACAAGACGAAGGTCAGCGTGTGGGATGTACTCTTCAACATCTTTTTTGTTAACAGTGATTTTACCAGTTCCTGGAACAAGGCGAACGCGTGCAACAGCGTTTTTACGACGTCCAGTACCTGCATATTGTGCTTGTGACATACTTTATTGTTCCTTTCCTTAGATAGGTCCTGAAATATCAAGAACTTCTGGTTTGTTGTGCAGCGTGAGTGTGCTCAGCTCAACGAATACTTTCAATTTCATACCTTGAGCGCGGCCAAGAGGTATTGTGGAAGCATACCTTTAACTGATTTTTCGATCGAAACGTACTGCATTTTTAGAACGAAGTTCACCAGCGAGATTGATTTCAATCCACCTGGGTGGTTTGAGTGAGTGTAGTAGATCTTATCAGATGCTTTTTACCAGTCAATTTAACTTTTTCAGCATTGATAACGATTACGAAGTCACCTGTATCAGTGTGTGGTGTGAATGTTGGTTTGTTTTTTTCCGCGAGTACGCTAGCAACAACTGCTGAAAGGCGTCCAAGAGGTACATCAGTTGCGTCAACAACGTACCATTTGCGTTCTACTTGGCCTGGTTTTAGCCATGAATGTAGTTTTGTTCATGATTTCTCCTATATGAATATCGTTTTTGTTTACAGGGCGGATGTTCCGGTCCGCAAAGTTATTTGAAAGGTTCCGGGGCCTTACAAATGGGGTAAAACAATACCGTCTACTATTGTATCAAAATTCTCAGATAAAAAGTCAAGAGATTGGGAAAATATTTTTTTATTTCTGCCAGATTCTCAACCTTTTTTTCTGCCTGCTCCTGAAGGATTGTCTGAAAAAAATTTTTAGAGACTAGTAAATAGCGCAAGTCAAGAATAGCGTTACCACTAGATAATTGATCGAAACGACCGTGGTCTCCAACCAATGGTGGTCTTGTCAAAAATCCATAATCTCCACCTGTTACTAAATTAACCACGAAAATCAAGGCATTGAGCGAAGACGTGATCGATTAGGATTCGTTTGAAATCCAGTAAACTAGCATCGTAGTCCTTCAGGAGATAAATCAGAATTTCAAAAGAGCTAAGTGTCCGAAAATAAAGGACAGGATGGCAATGTGGGGGAAGGATAGGGATCTGGCACTGGATAAATAAAAGCTGCTAAAGTTCCAAAGGTTCCCAATACAGCAAAAATACTGTTTGACTCTAGAGACTCCCAGGGGTCAAAAGCACTACAAACATCGCCAAAACGGCAATGATAAAAGGGTAGACTTTCTGTCAAAGGCATCTGATTTACTAAATACCAACCGTAGAGCAGGATTAACTGCACCGCCTGCAAAATCTGGAAAAATTGCTGACAGACTTTTTCTCACCATAACGATAGGCAACAAATACAGTCAATGCTAATGATGTAAATAGACTTCCATACCAAAGAAGGTCAAATTGGGGTGGCTCCGTCGCCTGAGTGGTAAATAAAGCATCCCAAAAATTCATGTAACTTTCCTCATTTTCATATAAGCCAATCTCTTACTGATTTTTATAGAGCCTAGCTTATATTTATTTCTAATATTTTTGTGTTCCAAAGAAGCTAGTGGCCTTAAGATAAAACAAAGCTTCTAATCAACATATTGTTTCCGCTCACCCTGATAAACCTGCCATAGAATATCCATTTGTTCCTTAGTTATTCTTTTTTCAGATAAGGGAGGGAGAGCCGAAATGTCGAAAAATCCTAATTCAGCAACTTCTTGATTTTCTTGAAAGTCCCCATCCAATAGTCGACAATCAAATACAAACTTGGCATACTGCTTACTCTGCATTTGAAAGCGATTGGTATCAAAAACTGCCAATAAAGAACCTACTTCTGCAAAAAATCCTGTTTCTTCCTGAACTTCTTTTCGGATATTTTCCTTGGGAGAATATCCTACCTCACCAAAGCCACCAGGTAATGCCCAAGTATCCTCTCCTTGTCCTCTAACCAGGCAAATCTTCTGATTTTGAACAATCAAGCCCTTACATCCATCAAGGGAGTTGCATAGCTAGCTGTTGGTTTTAAAATTGCAGTCAATTCCTCTTGATCGAGCTCTGTTTGATCTTGCAAGACACTCCATAAAATCTGACGTAAATCCTCATAACGTTCACGGTCATAAGGATCCTTTGAATAGGTCAAGCCAGTATCAGTGATAGCTAACATTCTCTGAATAGCTTTGGCGAAATCAGTTGTGCTCATTTTCTAGGGCTTTCTACTAGCTTGGCTAGATTCATAGAGTTCGAACCTTTAAGCAAAATCTGGTCATGTGCTCCAAGACTTTCCTTGACCTGCTTGACCATAGCTTTAAACTGGTCTTCTTCAGCAGTTTTCTTAAAGTAGTAAACATGACCGATTGGGAACATTTGACTGGCTAATTGAGCCAAGTCAGCGATGTCTTCGCCATAGAAAATAACGGTATCAAGGACATCGGGTGTAATGCTCAAAATCATCTGATTGTGGAGTTGAACAGACTGTTCTCCAAGTTCTTTCATGTCCGCCAGAACTGCGATTTTTCTTACCACCTTCATTAGCTGGAATAGCAGAGAAAGTTTCTAAAATCAACTTCATAGCAGTTGGATTGGCATTGTAAACATCTGATAGGATATCTGCCCCATTGGCAGCTTTTTCCACTCTGTACGATTACGGGTCAATTCTAGATTTTGGAAGGCTTGATGGATTTGCTCCTCAGTCACTCCTTCTTGAAGAGCTACATAAGATGCAATCATGGCATTGGTCGCATTATACTTACCAGTCACTGGCAAATCAAGGGCTTGCTCCAAGAAATTAGCCTTGAAGGTTAAGCTATCCTTACGCTCAATCAATTCTGTAATTTCGAGTTCTGCACCTGGACCAAAACGAACTACTTTTTGATCAGCAGGTAGATAATCCTCTACAATAGGATCAGCTGGCGCCAAAAGTAAGGAACCCTTTTCCATCCCATCAGCGATTTGTAATTTCCCTTTGGCAATTTCAGAACGGTCCTTAAAGAAAGCCAGATGAGCTTCTCCAATCAAGGTCACGATAGCTGTCTTTGGATGAGCTAGTTCAGATAGGAGATGGATGTCTCCTAGGTGATCCTGTCCCATTTCCAAGACCAGCTTTTCAGTATCATCTGGCATATGAAGAACAGTGTAAGGGAGGCCAATCTCGTTATTGTAGTTCCCTTGCGTTTTGTAGGTTTTGTAGCTTGTAGAAAGCAAATGAGCCAACATATCCTTGGTAGTAGTCTTCCCATTCGAACCTGTAACAGCAAAGACATCTACTCCCGTCTTTTGAAGGTAATAGGCTGCAAGAGTTTGAAAGGCAGTCAAGACATCTTCTACCAAAACATAAGGATGGTTTGCTACTTCCTTTTCTGATAAGGTTAGAGTAGCGCCGTTTTCAAAAGCCGTCTCGATAAAGTCATGACCATCACGCGCCCCCTTGAGTGGCAGAAATAAATCCCCCTCAGAAATCAATCGACTATCAAACTCTGCCTTAACTAGTGGACTATCCACATAGCTAGTCACATCATTTTTTGCACCGACGACACGCGCAACTTCGTGAATCGTAAGTTTCATATTTACTCCTTTAAAAAGGGGCGAGGAGTCCCTTCCTGCCCTTATGTCTGTCTTTACAATAGGTGCGCTTCACGCTTGTCAAAGCTTTCTTTGGCAAGTTCCACCAAACGCTCGATTAGTTCTGGGTAGCTAATCCCCATATTGTCCCAAAGTAAGGGATACATAGACCATTGGGTGAATCCTGGCATCGTATTTAGCTCATTTAGGAAAACTTCCCCCTTATCTGTATAGAAGAAGTCGCAACGCGACAATCCAAGTCCACCGATAGCACGAAAGGCCGTTTCTGCATTTTGACGCATGACAGCTACCACGTCATCACTAATCTTTGCTGGGATATCCATAGTAATCTTGTTATCGACATATTTGGCATCATAGTCATAGAAGGCTACGTCTTTGACAACTTCACCAGGAAGAGTGCTCTTGACACCATAGTTTCCTAAAAGTCCAACCTCGATTTCACGGGCATTTACCCCTTGTTCTACCAAGACACGACTATCGTACTTGAAGGCAAGCTCTAGAGCTTGATGGAGTTCCTCTTTATTTTCAGACTTAGAAATACCAACACTAGAACCCATATTAGATGGTTTGGTAAAGACTGGATAAGTTAATTTTTCTTCTACTTCTGCAATCTTAGAAGCCAAATTATCTCCTTCAACGATAGCTACGTAAGGAACTTGGGCAATCCCAGCAGACTCCAAGACACGCTTGGTAGTAATCTTATCCATAGCAAGACTTGAAGACAAGATGTTGCAACCAACATAAGGCATTTTCAAGACTTCTAAGAAACCTTGAACGGAACCATCTTCTCCCATAGGTCCATGAAGAACTGGAAAAACAACGGCGCCTTCTTCGTAGATAGCACTTGGAGCAATTTTCTTGTCCCAATCGATCGTTTCATTGGTCATGAGACGGTCTTCCTGCCCAGGAGTTTGGCTAAATTCTTGGGTTTTGATGAAATCACCAGACTGGCTGATAAAGAAGGTTTTGACTGCGAAGCGATCATAGTTAACCGCACGCATGACACTCTCAGCTGACAAGACAGACACTTCACGCTCTGCACTGCGCCCACCATATAATAGAATAATTGTTTGTTTCATATGATTGTCCTATTTCTACTAGAATACTCGCCTTTTAGTATATCACATTTGTCTATTTTTTTAAACTTGTATAGCTAAAAACAAGAAAAGAGCCTGAATCAAAATGGGATTCAGGCTCTTTGTACTTTTAAATGATTATCTGCTGCTAGTTCATTGCCTCTATCGTCAATCTTACAGACTAGAGTTCTGTACGATTTTCAATGGCTCTTAGGAGTGTTACTTCGTCCGCATATTCGATGTCTGCTCCGACTGCTAGACCTCGCGCTAGGCGCGTAACCTTAATTCCAGCAGGTTTAAGAAGTCGAGAGATATACATAGAAGTCGCTTCACCATCAGCTGTCGCATTGGTTGCCACGATGACCTCCGAAACCTCGCTATCCATGAGACGTGTCATGAGACTTTTGAGATTGATATCGTCAGGACTAATCCCATTCATAGGGGAAATCAAACCGTGTAAGACATGATATAGTCCATGGTATTCTTGGATATTTTCCATAGCAGCGACATCGCGACTATCCTCCAAAACCAAGATAGTTGTCTGGTCACGACTAGGATCCGTACAGATAGAACATGGATCATCATCCGTTAAACGTCCGCAAATCGAACAATAGGTCAATTCTCGCTTAGCTGCAAGGAGATTTTTTGCAAATTCATTGACATCGTCATCCGACATCCCAATGGTATAAAAGGCCAGTCGGGTAGCTGTCTTAATCCCGATACCTGGAAGTTTAGAATAACTGTCAATCAGCTTAGCTATAGGTGTTGGGTAAAGCATGGCTTCCTTTCTAGTTCATTGGATGGTGTTGGTTGTAGAGATTGATAATGTCGCGAGCAATCGAAGGTCCGACACCATTAGTTAGATTCGTATTATGCGGGAAAACAACTGCGACTGCAATCTGCGGATTATCGGTTGGCGCATAGGCTACGGCGTTGGTATTGTCGGATTTTTGGCCACCATTGACGTAACTTTCGGCTGTACCGGTTTTTCCGCTGATGGAGACTGCTGCCCCATTTGAAAAGGCACGACCTGTCGTAAGAGCACTTGTCCCGTGCGATACTTGGTAAAAGCCTTGTTGCAAGATAGACATGTCAGACTCAGAAATATTGATTTTATTCATTTCCGTGCTGTCATTTTGCTTAATGAGTTCTCCTAGACCACCTTGTTCGTTGTTGTCGTAGACTCCTTCCACGATATGAGGAGCTAAGCGGACACCATTATTGGCAATCGTTGCCACATACTGAGCTAACTGCATCGGTGTGTAGTTGTCGAACTGTCCAAAGGCATTATTTAGATAGTTGGCCAAATCGTAGTCTTTAGGAATAAAACCTGTTGACTCATCTGGTAAATCGATCCCTGTTGACACGCCCAAACCATATTCACCAAAGGTTGAGCGAAGTTTTCCCATGGCAGATTCAAGATTGTTGGTTCCTACTGTCATATTAGGCTGATAAGTTTGCCCCATAATTCCAAGAGCTGTCTGGACCATGTAAGTATTGGATGAATATTCCAAGGCCTCAACAGCTGTAATCGGGAAAGAACCGTAATAAGGAGTATACCAAGAATTGATAGGCGCAGATCCTTGGAAGACGATCGGTTGGTCTGTTAAGGTTTGATTGCCTGACAAGACACCATTTTCCCAACCTGAACTGATGGTGGCTGCCTTAACGACAGATCCTGGTACGAAGACATTGGTTACTGTACCAAGTGAGTCTGGAGTCAATTCACCAGATTCCAGATTGTGCTTGATCCCTGACATGGCTAGAACAGCTCCTGTCTTAGGATTGAGGGCAACCGCATAGACACCTTCAGAGTATTTTGCTCCACCGTTAGCAAGTTCAGAATTAAAATAGCTTTTCAGAAGGCTATCCACACTATCCTGGAAAGCCAAATCAATGGTCAGTTTGATATTTTTACCCTTGCTACCTTCCTCAATGTTTTCTACGCTCTCCATATCACCATGTTTGTCGAGATGAATTTCCTTAACAGTACGTTTCCCTTGTAGGACTTCCTCATATTGTTTCTCAAGGTAAGAGGTTCCAACACGGTCATTGAGAGAATAACCTTTTTTAAGATAGGCATCTACTTCCTCAGCTGGAAGACCTGACTTTTCACTGGAAACACTTCCCACTATAGAAGCAAGAGAGGTTTCAAGGACCTTGCGATCCCACGAAGTAGAGATGCTAATCCCAGGCAACTCTTTAGATGCAGAGGCGATTAGAGCGACTTGAGTATCACTTAAAGGATCTGTTTGGATATTGCCTGTTGCAAAATTTCCAACTGCATTGAGCTGACTAAAGAGATAAATAGTCTTCTTTTCATCCTCTGTATAATTAGTTTGGCTAGAGGTAACACTCTCAACAGCATTGTTATAAAGATCCGATTCAGAAAGTTGATTACCATCTGAGTCAAAACGCTTATCTTTTGGAAGAGCCTCTACCGTTTTTTTATAGACAGCTGGGTCCGCTAGATAATAATCAGCCATCTGACGTTCTGTCAAATTTGGAGAGGAAACTGTTACATACGTTAAAAGTTTAGTAGAAATATCCTTTAAATCTGTAGCCGTCATCTTATTACTTCGTGTGAAAGCCACGACTTGTTTGACGGTATTTTCTACCAAGGGTTTTCCAGCCGCGTCATAGATTTCTCCACGAGCAGAACCCGTTGTTACCCTAGTTTGGCTAGCAGACGCTAACTTGGCTTCATAGAAATCCTTATTTACGAATTGCATATAGAGCAAGCGACCAATGATGGTCATGAAGAGTAAAATAACGATTGCAAACAATAAATTAAGCCGAGTCGGTATCGAATGGCTATTAAATTTTCTCATACAAAGCAGTCTCATTTCTAATCAAAATCTTACTCTTCATTGTACCATAATTTAAAGAGAAAATTATAGAAAAAGAAAAGACTTTTCCTTTTTATCCAAAAAACAAAGCAACTGTGGTATAATTAAAGTAAGCGCTATTTTATAGATTTCATTGATAAAAATTTTAACCAATAACTACAAAGGGAGGCCCATGAACAAGCAAGATATCTCTACGATTATTGATCTTCACTTTGAAGAAATGACCGATTTAGAGCAAGAGATTGCCCGCTATTTTTTGCAGGCAGATACCATTCACGATGACTTGTCTTCTCAGCAGGTCACAAAAAGCTTCATATTTCTCAGGCGGCTCTCACTCGTTTTGCCAAAAAATGTGGCTTTACGGGTTATCGAGAGTTCATTTTCAAATACCTACAACAAATTGACAACCTTTCAGTCCCTCAGCAGGATATGAACCCCTTGACTCAACGAGTCTTGAGAAGTTATACAAATATCCGTGAAATGTCTCAAGAATTGATTGATGATGACCAACTGGAGCGCATTGCCCAAATGATTGATCAATCAGAACGCGTCTATTTTTTTGGGACTGGAAGTTCTGGCCTCGTTGCACGTGAGATGAAATTGCGTTTCATGAGACTTGGAGTCGTTTGTGAGGCTTTGACAGATCCAGATGGTTTCGCCTGGACAACCAGTATCATCGATGAAAAATGTTTGGTCTTTGGCTTTTCCCTTTCAGGAACAACTCCATCCATCATTGACAGTCTACTAGACGCTCAAGATATGGGGGCTAAAACTGTTCTTTTTACTAGTACGCCTAGCAAGGAAACTCAGGAATTTACAGAAACTGTACTGGTAGCAAGCCAGAGTCAGGCTTCCTATATCCAACGCATTTCTGCCCAACTTCCTATGTTGATCTTAATTGATCTACTCTATGCTTATTTCCTAGAAATTGACCGTGAGAGTAAAGAAAAATCTTTAACAGTTATTGGGAAAATAAAAAACTAAATGGCTATCGTAGAAATAGAAGGTCTAGATAGCCTTCATCCCTATCAAGTAAACAAGCATATGAGTAACCAGCGATTAAAGTCGCTGGTTTTTAGTTTGCTCAAGTCCTATAACTGATGACTTATGCACATAGAACTTTACACCTGATTCTTGATATAAAAAAGCGAACAAGACCAGCTTCTGTTTATCAGAAAACTCGTTTTGCTCGCTTTTTATAATTGAGATTAGTTATTGGTTCCAATCTCTAAAGTTTGGACAGTTATTACAGCAGTTTCTTTAAACAATGCTACTATTCTGCAATAACTTCCCACGAAATCTATACTTTCTCAAAAGTGTTTCTTGAGTTTGACAGATTCTATTCGTCTTCTTTTTTCTTTCCCATTGCAGCTAATCCAAGAAGTGCTCCTACAGCTCCCAAGCTTGCAAGGGTAGCAGTTTCTTTTGCGCCTGTTTCAGGGAGAATATCTTGACGATTTGCAGGTACTTGATAAGTCTTGTCTTGTGACATAGCCTGAGCTACATGTAACTGCTCATCCTTGTATTCTGGGAGCTCATGGACAGTTGCCTCTGCTCCATTGACATTACCAGTAAACTCTGGAAGCTCATGACTAGCTGCTTCTGCTCCATTGACACCACCTGTGAACTCTGGAACATCATGGATAGCTGCTTCTGAACCATTTACTCCACCAGTAAACTCTGGAAGTTCATGACTAGCCGCTTCTGAGCCATTGACACCACCAGTAAACTCTGGAAGTTCATGACTAGCTGCTTCTGTTCCATTGACACCACCTGTGAACTCTGGATCTTCTCCACGAATAACTGCTTCAGAGCCATTTACTCCACCAGTAAATTCAAGAAGTTCATGACTAGCTGCTTCTGTTCCATTGACACCACCTGTGAACTCTGGATCTTCTCCACGAACAACTGCTTCAGAGCCATTTACTCCACCAGTAAATTCAGGAAGTTCATGACTAGCTGCTTCTGTTCCATTGACACCACCTGTGAACTCTGGATCTTCTTCACGAATAACTGCTTCTGAACCAGTCACACCACCAGTAAACTCTGGAAGTTCATGACTAGCTGCTTCTGAGCTATTGACACTACCTGTGAACTCTGGTACTTCATGGATAGCTGGATCTGTTTTACCTGATTCAACTTTCTTAGTTCCGACTAGTACAATCTCATCTTGTGGTTCTTCAACAACTTCGCGAAGTTTTTCAGTACGGCTTCCATCCAATGCTACTTCTATGCTGACGCGTTCTTTGCCTTCACGACCGGCCTGAGCTACTCGAGTTTCACCTTCTGACAGAGTTGGGTCATCTTGCTTAACTATCTTGAAGCTGAGAGCTTCTTCAACAACTTCAAGACTTGGCTGACTAAAGTTCAATTCTTTAACACCTTCACCTGGCACAGATGTTCCTTCAAAAGTACCAACTTCTATGACACGATCTTGAGCTTCTTCACGTTCAACCTTAACTGTCTTACGTGTGTCTCCATCTACTTCTACATAAGTCGTTACTTGACCCTACTTTGCCCTCTGAAACAACTTGTTCCTTGCCTTTGGCTAGGAAGGCATTCTCGCGACGAACAGTATTAAAGGCGATTGATTCTGTCGTTACTTCAAGGCTTGGTTGCGTTTGAATTAAGACCTTATCTCCTTCAGTCGGAAGATTTGAATGTTTTACTTCCTCTTTCGGAGTCGCTTGAAGCTGATTGATGAAGTTAGAGCTGCTTGCAAGGCTTTGTCTACTGCATCCTGTGTCTTAGCATCTCTGATGGCAGTAAGAGCTTGCTCTCCAAGCTCAACCAGTTTCTTCCTGTGCAGCTTTCATCATCGACAAGTTCAGTAGTCTTGTTTTTCGACTGCCTGCAGCCAATTCTGCAATCGCCTTATCGTAGTCAACTTTAGACTCTTCTGGTTGGGCTGGTTCCTCTGGTTTTCGGATCCTCTTTCGGAGTCGCTTGAAGCTGGTTGATAGAAGTTAGAGCTGCTTGCAAAAGCTTTATCTACTGCATCTTGAGTCTTAGCTTCTTGGATAGATACAATGAGCTTGTTCTGACAACTCAACTAGTTTCTTCTTAGCTTCCTTTATCGTCACCTAGTTCCTTGGTCTTGTTTTTGAATAGCCTCTGCCAAGCTTGCCATTGCCTTATCGTAGTCAATCTTAGGCTCTTCTGGTTGGGCTGGTTCCTCTGGTTTCGGCTCCTCTTTCGGAGTCGCTTGAAGCTGGTTGATAGAAGTTAGAGCTGCTTGCAAAGCTTTATCTACTGCATCTTGAGTCTTAGCTTCTTGGATAGATACAAGAGCTTGTTCTGACAACTCAACTAGTTTCTTCTTAGCTTCCTTATCGTCACCTAGTTCCTTGGTCTTGTTTTGAATAGCTTCTGCCAAGCTTGCCATTGCCTTATCATAGTCAATCTTAGGCTCTTCTGGTTGGGCTGGTTCCTCTGGTTTTGGATCCTCTTTCGGAGTCGCTTGAAGCTGGTTGATAGATGTTAGAGCTGCTTGCAAGGCCTTATCGACTGCATCTTGAGTTTTAGCTTCTTGGATAGATACAAGAGCTTGTTCTGACAACTCAACTAGTTTCTTCTTAGCTTCCTTATCGTCACCTAGTTCCTTGGTCTTGTTTTGAATGGCTTCTGCCAAGCTTGCCATTGCCTTATCGTAGTCAATCTTAGGCTCTTCTGGTTGGGCTGGTTCCTCTGGTTTTGGATCCTCTTTCGGAGTCGCTTGAAGCTGGTTGATAGATGTTAGAGCTGCTTGCAAGGCCTTATCGACTGCATCTTGAGTTTTAGCTTCTTGGATAGATACAAGAGCTTGTTCTGACAACTCAACTAGTTTCTTCTTAGCTTCCTTATCGTCACCTAGTTCCTTGGTCTTGTTTTGAATGGCTTCTGCCAAGCTTGCCATTGCCTTGTCGTAGTCAATCTTAGGCTCTTCTGGTTGAGCTGGTGTTTCTTCGACACCATAGTTCTCTTCCTTATCAAGGATCGTTTGTAAGGCTGCAGCTGTTTTCAGAACTTCCTGTGGTTTAGCATCACTTGCTGAAAGTTGCTCTGATAATTTGTCCAAGTTTGACTTGAAGGCTTGACGCGCTTCTGGAGTATTCTTCAAACTTGTTTGGTCAAATTTATCCAATTCATCCTTCCAGTTCTTCATAGCTTGAAGCAACTCTTCTTTGGTATAAAGAGCGCTACCTTCGCCATGAGTGATAAACTGGTCAACTTGGATACCAATGTTTCTCGTAGTATCATTACGTTTTGGATCCAATTGCAAGGTTACAGCATGCCAACCTTCTTCAAGTCCTGTCAAACGAACGAGAGTCTGATCACCTTGACGTGTGGCAGCTGTACCACTGAAGTACTTCTTACCGTTGTATTCAGACGCATTACCTAGGCCATCTTGATACTCGACTCTTCTACCGTCTAACGTCACCTTGTAGATACCATGACCTGGGTCTACAAAACCTTTAATTTCTAAACCTGTACCGTAGAAGTAGGCTGTTACGCTAGCATTTTTCTTCTGCTCTTCTGTTAAACGACCAAATGACGCCCAAGACTCAGTGTTTTGGTATTTACCTGATGAATTGGTTTCATGGTGCCAACCTGGGCTATAGTCAAGTTGACTGGCCTGATCATCATGACTGACTTGATCTTTTTGAAGCAATTCAGCTTTCATCACTCGAATCGTCGCTTCTGAAGCAAAGCCAAGCAAAGCTTCATCTGAAGCACTCGTCATTTTCACTTTGAGTCAAAGATAGAGTCAGCTTGCTCCGTAAAGTCAATTGTTGGAATTGTTAAAGTCTTTTCTGTTTCACCTTCTTGGAAGGTCAAATCAGCTGTTGTATCCTTATAAACTTTACCGTGAACCCCTGTTCCTGGTTCAGTCACGACATGGACTGTTGCAGCTCCTTTGCTACCACCAACACGTTTAATGGTTACAGTAACTGGTTGGCCTTTTTGAACCTCATAGGTAGTTTCTTTCAACTCAAACATACCTTTACCAGCATTATTGAGCGTGTAGATACCTTCAGTTGCAATAGCTTTGCCAGTTTTGTTGACGAGTTTGATGGTGTGTTCACCTGGAGCCAAGTCATCTGTTTCATAAACCATCTGGCTACGTTTACGAGCCGCATTATTAGTTTGTACGTCTGCAACCTTTTGACCATCCACGTAAACAGACATTTCACCGTGGTTTGGATCTACTGTAGATACGACATAAGCCTTAGTTCCGTTGAAACGGTAGGTTACGCTAGCATCTTTTTGATTGGTCCACATGGATGTTCCACGGACGCCTTCAGATTCGTCATACCAGGTTGTATTTGCTTTATCAGCTGTTGTATTTGAATGGTAATCCAAGCCTAGAGGATAGCCATCTGTTTTTTCGATGCTACTTGGTGTCTTATAAACAGAGAAGTTTGTCAAAATAGGAGTTGCTTGTGAATTCGTGATAGTCACACGAATCTTTTGTGCTTCAACAGGTTGACCTTGGACGAGACGACGATAACCAACAGTCGAACCTTCTCCATATGGAACCCAGCGACCATTGAGCTCAACTTCAACCTTAAATCCAGAGATACGTTGACCTTTAGCAATATCTTCTTTGAGTTCGACTACGTCAAAGCGTCTCTTTTGACCGAGATCCACAGTGAATTCACCTGTCTTGGCATCATTTGACAATGCCCAACTAGTATCATCCTTACCATCTGTTAGGTTGCTTGCTTGATACAAGTGATTCTTACGGGTAGAGCTTGCAGTGACAGTTGCTCCCTTGGCGAAGTCAGTCGCATACATTTGATCCAAGGTTGCTCGGAATTCTTTCAAGCGCGCCACATCTGCATCTGCGAATTTACCTTCTTTATTTGGTGGAATGTTGAGTAGAAGTGGCGTTCCACGACCAACAGACTTGAAGTAGATATCCATCAAATCTTTGATTGATTTTGGTTGTTGATTGTCATGGTAGAACCAACCTGAACGAATAGAAACGTCTGCTTCACCGACAGAGTACATATCTCCTTCTGGGTCTCCATGATTGAGATATTCATTCTTCACATCATCAGTGATTTTAGCTTTCTTAACCTTATGCCAAACTGGATCTCCAGCGATACCACGTTCATTACCGATCCAACGGACACTTGTTGGTTGAGCAGAGAAGATAGCGATATCTCCTTCAGCTTCCTTGATGTACTTGAACCATTCGTCAAAGGTGTAGGTTACTTTTTGAGCTCCGCTACCACGCGCACCATCCATCCAGACTTCGATGAATTTACCATTATTTCCGTATTTAGGATTGCCAAGGATTTCTTTCAGTTGGTTGAGGTAGTATTCGTTGTACTCTTTTTCAGTTGAAACATGATATTTAGGGTTATTGGCATCCCATGGTGATAGGTAAACACCCATATTCATGTCATACTTGGTTGCTGATTTAGAGATTTCTTCGAGAAGGTCTCCCTTACCGTCTTTCCATGGACTTGCAGCTACCGTATGGTCTGTATATTTAGATGGGTAAATCACAAAACCGTCGTGGTGTTTGACAACCATGATTGTTCGTTTGAACCCAGCATCCTTCAAAGTCTTAATCCACTGATCTGTATCAAGGTTTGTCGGGTTAAAGTTTTGAGGATTTTCTCTACCATTTCCCCACTCAGAGTTGGTGTAAGTGTTCATTCCATAGTGGATGAAGGCAGCCAATTCTTCCTTGTGGTAGTCCAATTGAGCCTTGCTTGGAAGTGGACCGTAAGCAGCAATTTCTGTTTCTTCGTCTTTTGGATCCACTACCGGAGTTGCTGGAGTTGCTGGTTTTGGATCTTCAATCTTTTCGTATTCAAAAATAACTTCATTCACCCCTTTATGTTGGATTGTTGCTTCTTGACTTGCGTTGACTGCACGGTAGCCTGCAATTTCTTTGGCTTGGAATCTGTGAACAAAGGAAACTTCATATTCTTTACCTTCATTATTGTCCACAGTTGCAGTTGCCAATTCTTGGTCGGTACCTTTCAAACGATAATGAACGTCAAAGGAACCTTTATTGACCTTATAAACCACCTTGATGACACGAGTTCCTGCAGGAGCCTTGCTCACAACACTATAATCATCTTCCCAAGCGTCTTTTAGTTGCTTATTGACAGTTTTGCCGTCAATCGATACAATCTCATATTTGTCTTTATTCTTCTTGTAGAAATCAGTCTTCTCAATTTCTGTTTTATAGTTATAGTCGAACTGAGTTCCAACTTCCGTCTTTTCAACAAAAGTATCGTTTTCTTTGACTGGATTATCATTTTGGTCTAGGTGTTCAACAACAACTCGTCCATAATCAACACCTTCAAGGAGAGTCGCTACACCACTTTCATCGAAGGAATATTTGTTTTCACCGATAACAGCTGTCTTATTTCGAAGCATTTCTCCCTCTGGAGTGAAGTAATAACGATTGCCGTTATCGCCTTGATACCAACCTTTGACACCGTACTTGTCAATAATTTCTTTGACCCATGCCAATTGTTCTGGTGAGAGGACAAGCCCTCCTCCAAAACGGTCTTTTTCAGCAATGTTCGCATTATCGACAGTACCACGTTGGTGAATTCCGATAACTTTTCCTTCACCGTTGATAATTCCACCACCTGAAAGACCTGATACAGAAGTCAAACGATAAGTGACACCAACTGTTCCCTTATCATCATACTTTTCAGTACCTTTAACAACACCGTCCGCCTTATACAATTGACCTGGAACAATTGGTTCCTTCAATTCTGGAGATGTTGAATCTGTAGGGTAACCGATGGTGCTAACAGGTTCTCCAGCTTTGTATTCTCGATGTTCTGCTAAAGGAGTAAAGGTAGCTGCCTTATTTGGACTTGCAATTGAAAGTGGAACTGGAGCTACAACCAAGGCTAGGTCATTCTTATAGCCTTCACCGAATTTTTCTTTATTCCAGAAATGAATGTCCTTTTCCTTGAACAAAATTGTGTTCCCTGAAGTTGGTAAAGAATTATTCTTAGCAGTATTTGAACCTACATTGTAGTAGAACTTAGCCGTATCACCACCACGGATAGAACCAGCATTAGTATCTGCATCCTTAACCAAGAAATTATGAGCTACTGTCAACATAATATTTGGAGCAACAAAGATACCTGAACCTGAGTTAAGGTATCGCTGACTACCGCCATTGGCCAAAGGTGAGCTAAAGATTGAATAAACCATAGTAGCAGATGTAGCTGGTTGACCTTCATAATTGATATGCTTAAGGTCTTGTCCGCCATTGATAATGGCTCTATTTTCTTTTCCAGCTTCAGATGGAGCTGCTTCTGTAGCTTTCAAAATGCTCTTAGTATCTATTTGTGGACTATCTTTTTCTGATACAATAGCTGCAGTATCCACTTTTTTCACTGGTGTATCAGGATAGGCACGATCAGAAATTTCTTCAGGGAGTAAATCGCCAGCCACTTCAGCAGGTTTTGCTTCCTCGACCTTTTTCTCAACAGCAGGTTCTTTTTTTTCAGTTACTTCTTCTTTAACTGCTTCTTCTTTTTCATGATCTACATCTGCCACTTCTTTTGCTTGACTATCTACTTCAAGTTTTGGTTCTGTCACAAGTTCATTAGCCGCAACATTCCCTGATGCAAAAAAAGTAAGACCCACTGTTACTGAAGCAACACCAACAGTCAGTTTACGAATGCTAAATATTCGACCTTTTTCTAAAAAATATTGTTTCATCAAATACTCCTAATCTTCTAGAGCAGTCAGCTACTGCCCGAGCCCAGTTTTAGCTGGCGACATTTTTGTTTGATTCCCTAACTTAAAATTCTTTCTCTATACTATTTTTGAGCAAATATAAGCTTTTAGAAATCGCTTTACATTTTTTTGGAAAATAAAATAATGCTCAAATTAGCAAGAATTTTTAACTAGAGTTTCAGCATTATTATAAATATACTATATTGTCAAAAAAATGCAAGGGCTTTTCAAAGTTTTAACTAGATTTTTACTAAATGATCATTTTACTGTTTATGACTAAAAATCCTAAATTGGCAAGGCCAACTTAGGATTGTTTTTGTTTTTGAAGTGATAGTAGCTCCAAGCATACCTGCAGTATTTTGATGATGCGCAAATTCTAATCTTGTTTTTTCTGCTAGACTTGGAACAAGCGCATTTTTCAGAGCTTTACGAATTTTTGGTTTCAAAATCGCTTCCTGCCCCATAATACCACCACCTAGTATAACAACCTCTGGATTGGCAACATAACAGATGTTAGCAAGACCTTTCCCAAGATAGTCTACCATACGGTCAATTCCCTCCATACAGAGTTTATTGCCTTCTGTAGCTTCTTTGAAAATTCTACGACCATTCCAATGGGCTACTTCTTCACCATGAGCCTTAGCTACATACTCAACCAAGGCAGTTGTAGAAGCTAAATCTTGGAAAGCCCCATCTTGCATATGCATATAGCCAACTTCACAGGCAGAATTACTAAATCCATGGAAAAATCTGGCCGTCAATGATTAAGCAACCGCCGATACCTGTTCCGATGGTCAAACATAGCGTTATTCCTGCACCTTTTCCAGATCCAGAAACAGCTTCTGCTAGCCCTGCACAGTTGACATCATTTTCAATTTCACAAGGAACTTGGAAACTTTCTTCAATTTCTTTCTTAAATTGAGTCCCTGCATAGTTTGGGATCTGTGGACCAGCATAGAAAATCTCACCCTTATCAGGATCAACCATTCCCGCAGAGGAAATAGCGACACCTGCCACTGGTCCTTTTTTTCAGATAGCTAGCGACAATATCTTTTTGTTTTTCTGTAAGATATGTGGACCGCCCTTTATGAGCCTCAGTCGCTACTTCGTGAGACTCAACAAGTTGTCCATCTTGGTCAATCAAAACCATATTTGATATTAGTTCCACCAATATCAATTGCAACGTAATTAGTCATAAAGCCTCCCTGTTGATTAGAGGAAACGCTCCTTAGTTTCACGAATCAATTGAGCAGCTGCTTCTACAACTGGACGATCTTCTTCGGTCACTGGTGTAAGTGGAGAACGAACTGATCCGATATTAAGTCCTTCATTGATTTTTCAAGACTTTCTTTGATAACACGTACATGTTTCCATGTGCTGCAGTCAATTTACCAATGATAGCGTTGATAGCGTATTGCAATTCACGCGCTGTTTCTAGAGTCTTTGTCTGCAATCAATTGGTTGAGTTTCAAGAAGAGTTCTGGCATAGCACCATAAGTACCACCGATACCAGCTTTTGCATCCCATGAGACGTCCACCGAGGAATTGTTCATCTGGACCGTTAAAGACGATATGATCATCACCACCAAGACTAACAAAAGTTTGGATATCTTGAACTGGCATTGAAAGAGTTTTTAACACCGATAACACGTGGGTTCTTCAACATTTCTGTGTAAAGACTTGGAGTCAAAGCAACACCTGCCAATTGAGGAATGTTGTAGATAACATAGTTCTGTGTTTGGTGCTGCTGCACTGATGTCGTTCCAGTATTTTAGCTACTGAGTATTCAGGCAAACGGAAGTAAATTGGTGGGATTGTTGCAATAGCATCTACTCCCAAAGCTTTCTGCATGACGAGTCAAGTTCGATACTGTCTTTAGTATTGTTGCAAGCCACGTGAGCAATGATGGTCAATTTACCTTTAGCAACTGCCATGACTTCTTCCAAGATCAATCTTACGGTCTTCTACGCTTTGGTAGATACATTCACCTGAAGAACCGTTGACATAAAGTCCTTGAACACCTTTATCAATAAAGTATTGCACCAAAGCACGAGTACGTTCTGGGCTTACTTCGCCCGCATCATCATAACATGCGTAGAAGGCAGGAATGACACCTTCATATTTTTTTAAATCTGACATAGATTTCTCCTAAGATTTCTTTTTTCTGCTTTGAGCAGATGATTTTTACTATTTTAGTATACACCTTGTAAAAAGCGCTTTCAATACATCTCAGCCACTTAGATTTTAATTTCTATTCATCTCCCGTAGCTTTTTCATGTCTGAAAGTAGTTTCATATCATTTTCAATCTGCTTGATATTTAGCAAACAATTTTTCCATTAATCCAGCCTGGCAAAAGGCAAGAAGACCAAAGCCAAAAAGTAGAAATGCTGAACCACCAAGTACTAGAGTAAAGCCTGATAGATAGAGAAGCATCATGATTAATAAAATAATCGCAAAGCATCAAGAAGAACCACATGAAAGTTAAAGCTACCAAGAGCAAGCCCTTTTTGAAGAACTTCTTTCCAAGTCAAGTCATAACGTGCTGCAATAGGATAGCTAGCCAACATAACTAGGGTTAAAAATATCAGAATTCCCAAGCAAATGGCTTTAATGAGCTGGAAGCCTAGACTGGTTTGCCCCCAGAATAGAGATAAGTCAACAACACTAATTAGAAAAATTCCTAGTTCCAACAAACCTAACTGAGACCTAATTTCAAATTTTGCTAAAGGCTCTCATATAAGTTTTTTAAAACAGGAACACGACGACTACTCTTAACTTCGAAGATTGTCTGATAGAGACTGATTTTTCGCTACTCCGATCGTCACAATAGGCAAACAAGACACAACAAAGAGAGTTAACCGTCACGATATCTAAACACCTTTCTCCACAAAATCGCATAAGAAAGTTATCCGTATCGAATGCTGCTTTTATCAATCCAGATCCTTTCTGTGCCATTGTTTGCTCCTCCCTAACTGACTAATCGATTAAAATTTTAAATAAATATTTGCGAACTTTATCTTCCATACCTGCATAACCATTAGGTTGATGAGAGTTCACCTGGGAAAAAGATTGCAAATTCAGATAACCCAACAAGAGTGGGTATTGTTCATGACAATGGACAAAGCCGATATCGCTAGCTTTCATCAAAAGGCCACAGCCTCATCTTTAACCCGAGAACCATAGCTAGAGTACTCATGTCCTTCAACCAACAAATGCAAATCTGCATAGTTTTTATGATGCTCAAAGCGATCATTTTTCTTCTTTGTTGAGAACATTTTTCCTGTACAACTAGAAAGACTTTATCCCCATCAATCTCGTATTTGCTCTAATTCAAAAGCTATCCTTACGATGCTCATAGAGATAATCAATAGCCTTATCAGATTTGGATGAATTTCCTTTGTAAAAGCTAATGTAAATCATCAAAATCATAGTAATTTCCTTTACCTGATTGTTACCTTCAGACATACGATGTCTAGCCAGTAAGTTTATAAGTGTGTAAACACAAACTTCATGAAGTAAAGCAACTCTCTCCATTTTGTAGACACTTATATATCCTGTATTCTTTAGTCTATCAACTGCATGCTGCTGCATACTGATGAAAACAGATTCTACTATATTCAAATTTTCGCAGAGGACTATCCTTTGTGACCCTAGTAATCCCTTGAGTAAAGGATTTTTGGAAGACCAGGAAGACTGTTACGATTAGCTTATAGCTGCAGGGCAGCCCTGCCATGATCAGGCTCATGGTTAGTTGCCATCTCGCCTGCATAGTCGCAACCCCGAGCGAGATGGTCAAGTTTTGACGTGAAGTCAACATTACCGAAATTGCATGAGTAGTCATTCCAGAGCATTGATGAAAGTGAAGATTGCAAGAGCTGCAAATCCCTGGTTTTCACAATAGGGAGGCTACTTCCAGAAAAGTACGAATCTCACCACATCCCATCGATTTTAGCAGATCGAGCAATTCTGTAGGAATGTTTTCACTGAACTGTTTCATGGAAGACCGAATGGCTATCCAATCAAAAGCGCGACAACCAAAGAGTATATGGATTCTCATGAAGTTGACGATACGTACCAATGGCACAAGGACAACTTGTTTTGGAAGAGCCATGGCAGCGATAAAATTGCAAAGAGAAATGCGTTGACCATAGAAACGTTTCTTAGCCACATAACCTGCTAGTGAAGAGGTTGCACAAACCAAGAAACATTGTTACTAAAGAAATGAACACTGAGTTCCACATCCATTGCAGACTGGGTCTACCATCAATTGTTGGAAGTTCTCATTGTTGGAGCCTTTTAGGGAACCATTGTGGTGGAATCATAATGGTATTGGTTGTGATTTGAATGCACCTGTCAAGATCCGCAGAATGGGAAGATAATACAGTCAATAAGAGACAAAATGATTGTTGAAATAACGTAAAGGCTGTTAATGGTGTTGTGTAGGGTTGCATAGCTGTCTCCCTTTCCTTAGTATTCTACATCGTTCCGAGTGATCTTGAATTGAGCGAAGCTGATAAGAGCAAATTACAACTGTCAAGAATACACCAATATAGTATTGGCATACCATATTCAGTCAATTGGAAGGCTTTTCTGATGGTAGTACATAAGTGTACTTGTTGAGTAGTTTGGACCTGAGATGTCAACAACTGGTGAAAGCGAAAACATTGGAATGAGTTGATGGTTGTGATAGATTTGGGGATATAAAGAGTTGCTGAAGAAGGCTTAGCCATTAATCTTCCAGAATACTTGAACTCAGTCGCACCGTCAACACGCGCTGCTTCTACAAGTGAGTTATCAACATTACCCATTGCAGCGATGTAAAGAATGATTGGTTGACCAACTGATGTTGTCAAAGGATAACATAATCGCCATCAAAGCCCGCTTTTTATCTCCCAACCAAGAAA
>BNJU01001085.1_pt1 | contig 87203 bp, 110 predicted proteins | sample 8539281 | NCBI WGS metagenome assembly BNJU01 (sample SAMD00202456, study PRJDB9452) | human saliva metagenome | isolation source: human saliva | place: Japan
TTTAGATGGATTTCTCCAGTCGTGTTTCAAGTATTTAAACTCTTTATCAAGCAAGTTTCCAGTTGCATTTATTCTCAATTGAGTATTTCCATATTGGTGTCCCATCATTTCATCAAATGACTGCTGTAATAACACTTCTTCATTATTCCCAATGCTATTTAATTTTGTAAATATTGCACGTTCTCTAGTTCCTAAATTTTCAACTCCATATCTTTGTTCTAGCCCATCTGCAAAATTATATGTATCCAAACTGTTTATAGGAGTATTTTCTCTTCCAGCCCACTCTGTATATGGTATTTTAGCCATATATAGACTTGTAATTACTCCATTTGAATCCAATGTTGGAGTTGCTAGCCATCCAATTGAGCCTGAATATACATTCCATTTTATATTTGGATTACTTAACATTCTCTGCTCTATATGGATTTATTATATTAGGATCATTTACTAAAATATATTTACTATTTGTTGATTCTGTTGCCTCTGCTCCTATAATTAAATCAAACTTCATTTGTTAAGTTTTGTAATCCATCTATTGATTTTTGTATAATCAACTCCAGATGTATTTACATAAAGTCCTATACTTGAAGCTGATACAGATATTGGATTTTTCTTTGCTGTATTTACGACTACTGGTGTTTGTGGAACTCCATTCAATGTAATTGTAGCACTTGTTGCTCCTGAAGGTGCATCTATATTTACTCCACCTACACCTTTTCCTGTAGAAGGTAATGTAAATTCATAAATTGTATCATCATTGCTTGTACTTCCATTTACTTTTATAGTTCCATAGTTTGCTATAGTTCCACCTTTCAAGTAAACTCCTACACCATTTTTTTCGCATTTATATCTATAACTGCACCTTTATTGTTTATTAACTTTGTATCTTTTCCAAGGTACACTCCCACTACATTTGAATAAGTTCCTGAACCTGTTGTAACTGATTTATTATTAATTGCAGTTGCACCATTATCAACATAAATACCTGTAGTATTATCTGCATTTAAAGAAATATTTCCATCATTTGTCGCTGTACTTCCATTTCCACTCGCATACATTCCAATACTGTGTTTTCCATTTACATTAATTGTTCCTTTATTTACAACATTCCCCGTATCAGTCGTAGTATATCCTGCACCCATACCTATTGAATATGAACTACTTGGCACATCTGATTCTCCAACTGTAATTGTTGCTTTATTTGTTGCAGTTCCTCCTTTTATACTATAAATTGCAACACTTCCTACTCCACTTGACAAATCAATATTTGCATTGTTTGTTACAGTTCCTGCCGAATAAATACCATAATTTGTTTTCGCACCTGCTCCTGAAGTTATATTCGTATTATTTTCTACAGTTCCTTTTGTATCATTTGAATAAATATACACGTTGTTATCTTTTAATGAAGCACTAGCAACATTTGAATAAATTTTGTTACCTGTTCCAACATTTACAAATCCAAATGAATCTTTTCCTAAGTCAAGTGATGTCCCATTATTTGTAATTGTCTGTCCAGTTCCTACAGTATAAACACCGACAGATTCTTCATTTCCTGATTTTTCTCCTGTCTTAATCGTTCCACCTGTCAAATTAATGTTTCCACCTTGTGAATAAATTCCAATACCACCTTTTCCTACTGTAATATCTCCAGAATTATCAGTTTCATATCCATAAATTCCTAAGGCATTATCTCCAACTGTTATTTTTCCAGTATTTACTAAAGGATTGATGCCTGCTTTAGTTGCATCAGTATACATAGCTACATTTGGAGTGGCTAACTTAGAAGAATCTCCCATTGTTATAGTTCCACTATTTGTTGTTGTATAAGAACCACTTGTTTTAGGAGTTTTTGCATACAATGCTATATCTCTATCACCATTTGCAATTATAGTTCCAACGTTTTCCAAACCTGCACCCGAACCAATATTATCAGTTTCATAGGTCATTCCTACAGAATCATCACCTGAAATTGTTATCTTACCAGAATTTTTTAGTGAAGTTGTTGTTGTAAATGTTGTCTCAACCCCAGTTACAGGATCTTTAAATATATCTGTATAAAATATTCCTGTTGATTTTGAGCCTACAGTTATGTCCTTTTGATTATCTACTTTTGTATTTTCCACAGCATAAATACCTGCTGAAGAATCTCCAACTGTAATCGAACCTTTATTTATAATTTCTCCAGCTTTTGCATAAATTCCTGTAGAACCACTTCCAGTCAATGAAATGATTCCATTATTTATCAATTTTACCCATTCCACTCCTGAAGCATTATTAGTATCATCTGTTTGAGCCATAGCATACTGTCCAGCTTTTGTACCAGTAATTATTCCATTATTTGTTATGCTGGAATTTGAAATTTCAAGCATATTATAAGGATCAGCAGTATTATCTAGGTTAACTGTATCTGTATTTGCAACAGTCAACAATGATTTATAAAGTAAAAATGTCTTATAATCTGTCACTCCTGTAATTTGTGGACTATTTGATCCAAACAATGAAGCTACATTTGCCGGTGTCAAGTTTGTATCAGCCAAATTCATTTTAACTTGTGATGCAATAAACATTCTTGAGTCTGATGCGACCATATTAAGTTTTAAGTTATTTAAATTATTAAAAGTTTCCAGGCGCCCTAAGATTGAATATCTGATCCTGAAAAAAATTAGTATACCCTGTTGAACCAGCTGTTGTCGAACCATCATAATAGAATGCTGTACCTTTTGAATTAATATTTGCAGTTGTGACATCTGTACTTGTGAAATCAATTGTTCCGTTTCCACCTGTCATAAATGCAAGTGAATCTGCATTGGTATTTAATGTAGAGTTTTTTAAAGTAATATTTCCATTATTTTTTTGTAAACATTAATTGCTCCACCACTAGCATTAACTGTTGTTTTTAGTCGCATTTATAGTTCCATTTGAAGTTGCATAAAGTCCTAATCCAGATTTTCCTGTTACAGAAATTGTTGGAGTTTTTGTGCTAGTTGTACTTGAAGGCATATTAATAGTTCCATTATTTCGAGCAATTACTGCAACCGCTTCTTTTCCTGTCACATTGATATCTCCATCATTATTGATAACTGCCCCAGTATGATCAGCAATAATACCTTTTACACCTTCACCAGTTAAAGCAATTGTTCCAGTATTAGTAGTTTGCCCTGCTCCAGTTGAATAAATTGCAACAGCATTTTTTCCTGTTCCTGTAATTGTCGCTGCTGTGTTAAGTGTTGTATCAACAGTTCCAGAAGCCGATGTAGCTTTATTAGAAGCATTAACAATTCCAACACTTTCTTCTCCATTTGGTTTAAGAGTTACTAATGAACCTAAATTGACAACTCCAGCTTTATTATAAATCAAGATATTTCCTGCATTTGCTCCTCCACCAGTAGATTCTAGTGTAGATGCTCCTGTTAAATTAAATGTATCGGAATTACCAGTAGCTCCCTCTGTACCTTCGTAATTAAAATATATTCCTGTACTTTTTGTTCCTGTTATTTTCATACTAAGAACAGAAGGTGTTGTATTTGCGTTGTCATCACCCAAAAATTTAGAAGCATTACCAGCTGTATCTTTTCCATCTAAACTTGTCCAACCTTTAAAATAAACTCCTGTATTTTCATCTCCAGAAATAGTCATAGGAGTTGTTAAGTTAATTTCTGTTGTATGATATTTCCAATTGTTGTTTACAAAAATACCTGTATTATTACTTCCACCTAAGTTTAAAGTTCCGCTATTTGTAATCTTCCAACCATTACTTGTTGTTCCACTATCTCCATTCCCCGAACTTGTCTGAGCACCTTTTCCTGACCACGTATAAGCACCTGTTCCATCAGTACCAATTGTTGTAGGTGTATCAATATAAGCAAAAAAATACCATTTTTACCATTTAATTTTATTGTTCCTGAATTAGAAAAAAACAGAATCTTTATGATGAACTCTAGCATTTTTCACTTAAAGAAACCCATATAATATTATTTTTCTCCTTTATCTTCAATAATTCCATCAACATTATTGAATACAGCATTTTTACTACCATTATGAAATTGAGAAGTATAAACAGTTTAGATATTTACCTGAATTTGGCACTGTAATTGTTGTTCCTGAGTTAATATTCCAAATAGAAAGCTGTGTATCATTATGTGCATCTGTATGAAATAACCATCTTTGATACTTATTAGCAGAACTATCTCCATCATATGTTATTGTACTATTTGTAATATTAAGTGTATATGGTCCTGTATTTTTTTATTATTTCATATCCATCATAATTTGAAATATTATAATTTAATGGTGAATAATTCCAGACATCTCCTTGAATTATACCACTATTTATATTTACATTTTTAGTGGTTGTATTATATGTAATTGTACTTCCTGAAATATCTGCTTGTGAAATAATTGCATTGTATGCTCTGTTACCTACTCTATCATTAGGACTATATCTTGTTCCACCAGGAAAATGATCTGGATACCGTGTTGATCCTAAAAGAGTATTGCTCAAATCAGTTTTTAAAATGTATGATTCATTCCCATTTCCAGTTGCGGGTGCTGATATTGGATCAGGTACTACTGGAGTTAGGGTATTTATATTAATTTGTGGATCAGCAGGAACAAAACTAATTGTCTCTGGCGCTGTTGGTGTTGTAAATGTCGGTGCTGTTATTGATATTTTCTCTTTCAACACTTTTCTCGGATTAATACTAGCATTCACTTCAAACGGAATAATCGGCTCTTTAACCCTCTTAAAACTCGCTATTCCAAATCCATTCGATGAACCTGAAGCAAAATTTGATTTTCTGTTTTTGCTTAGCAATCTGTATTGGCTACTGTCTGGAGAGATTGATCTTTCATAAACATTCGTACTTCTTTCAAAAATTCCAGAATATGGATATTTAGATTCCTTATCTCCACGTCCTTTATAAGTCCCATGCCAATCGTTGTAAAAATCATTGATTCCAAATTGCCAGCTGCTCCATGGTGATTTTGTCACATGATCCCCTTGTTCCATTAACTGAGTTAATTCCAAGTTTGTATCTTTAATTAACTTGTTATTTTCAGCTCTTGCACGCTTAAAATCTGTCCGCATCTGGTTTATTGAGGTGTTAATCTGACTAACTTGATTATTAATCTGTGATTTTTTTACAGTTTCTGCAAACATTTCCCCAGTTGAAATTAACATTCCATTTAATAAAAATGTAAGTAAAAGTTTGAATCAGTATATTTAAAATCTTTACATTTTTTTGCAAATGATTTTAAATCTTTTTCAAATTCAATAAATTGTTTGTCATTACTATCTCCTTTTTGTTTTTTTAGACATTCACAAAAGTTCTAAAATTCCAAAAAGCATAATGTCTCCAGGTTTTTATTTTTCTCCCTTTCCAGCAAAAAAATCTTTACCGCAAAATACTGCTGTTATCCAATTTTCATAGCCTTTCACTTTTGTAATTGCCTATTTTTAATTTTTTTGACAATCTAAATTTTTACATTTCAGATCATCATCTAAAAAGTTTTTTTGAAAGCAATATTCAATTTAAACACAAAAAAATAGTGATTTTTTCTAATGATTTAAGCGATGATTATTTTTTTCCATATTTAAATTTGATTTATTATCTCAAAAAGAACATTACTTTATTGTATTATATCAAGCAAGTACTTTCCATAAAATTATTCAAAAAAATAATATTTCATTAATTATATATTAATAAAAAAACTTATGTAATTGAATTATGTCTTATTATTATAATAAAATTGTCTTGAAATCAAACTTGAAAAACTATATTATTTTTATTCAAAAAAACCAAATTTATATAATTTTTTATGCTAAATTCCATTTAAAAAAATAGAAATTATAACAAATCTATTATTTTAATGAGAAATAGTATTAATAAGCATAAAAACAAAGAAAAAAACCGGAAGTCAATTTCTCTTCCGATTTTTTTATTACCTACAATTTTAACAAATTTTTGAAAACTAATAAATTGCTCTAAATCCGATTCCACCTCTAATATTGCTTCCTTTAGTGTCATATCCAGCATTTACCGTAACACCAAATCTTGTATTGTCAACTCCGATATTAAGGTCAAATTTACCGTTTCCTCTTCTGTCTTCCTTTTCACCTCTTATTCCAAACCAGTCAGCTGTAGTGTATCTTACTCTTCCTTCATTCTTCACATCTCCAACTTTTCCAAGTTCATTTTCATAAGCGGCTGTAAGCCCAACAGTCAAATTAGTTCTTACTGCCAATGGCTGAACATATTTAAATTCTACTCCAGCTTCAGGCTTAACTGAGAAATAGTCATTTCCTTTAACTTCCAGTCTCATTTGCCCTGAATCTTCCTTGATGTTATTAAATCTTCCGTATTCCATCTTTAATCCACCATAAGGTCTTAAATGTGTTCTTTCACTCATTCTTATGTCGTAACCTAAATCTGTTTTAAGTGCGGCACCATAAGAATTATAATTTGACTTAGCTTCAAATACATCATCAACAACTAGGAACTTACGTTTCATATTATTGACTCCAGCAAATACATCTCCGCCGATTGTCCATTGCAATGCCCCATTATAATCCTTCTTAGGCGACATTGTCTTGAATATTCCCAATTTAACCATTGTCTGATCTTCTCTCGAATGTCCGATGTCCTTAAATTTAAATCTGTTTGTTACAGCTCCAGCATACCATCCGCTTGAGTTACCCATCTTAACTTTTTCATCTTCGTGAACATAAGCCACTCCGTAGGCATTACTTGTATAGTCAATGATTCCTGCTGTGTCAGTTTTATATTCATCTCTCATTCCAAATGCCTTGATCTTATTATTTTGTTTAGATGGATTTCTCCAGTCGTGTTTCAAGTATTTAAACTCTTTATCAAGCAAGTTTCCAGTTGCATTTATTCTCAATTGAGTATTTCCATATTGGTGTCCCATCATTTCATCTCTGCTTGATAGAATAATATTGCTTCATTACTTCCAATTCCATTTAATTTTTGGAATAATTGATTTTTCTCTTGTTCCTAATGCTTCCACTCCGTATCTTTGTTCTAATCCGTCTAGGAAATTATATGTATCTTTTTGCACTGTTGGTGTTGCTTCATTACCTGCCCAATCTGTATAAGGTAACTTTAGTAACCATACATCATTATTATTATTCGTTGTTGTTGCAACCCAATGTAATGCTCCAGATGTTACGTTAAAATTTTTAATTCCGGCAATTGATTGTAAATAAGGCTTCATAATTTCGTCAGATACATGAATATATTTATTCGTTGTGGCTTTTGCGAACTCAGCACCAATTATTAAGTTTACTTTTTCAAGTCCTAAGTTACCTAAGCCAACAATTGGATTAGTTGCTCTAAAGTATCTATATAAATTCCAACACCATTCATATATAGCATATCTGTAGTTCCTTGTGGCGTTGTGATATTAGTTGCTGTAATAGGCTGTACTATTCCACCTATTAATACTGTTGGCGCTGATACTCCAGCTGGTGCTTCTAATTGTGTTCCACTAGGACCGCTTGAACCTACTGATGTAGGTAATGCTACATATTCATCAACTGCCTTGGCTCCTCCAGATACTGTCGTAGTACCTGTTGTTGAATTAGTTAAATCACCTTTATCATTATAGATTGCAGATCCTCCTGCAGAATTAATAATAATTTGTCCATAGTTTTTTATTACAGATCCATTTTTAAGAACTACTCCAATTGCACCAATCGGCATACTTCCATCTGATTTTGCAACAGTTTGAATTACTCCACTAGCCTGATTTATTCCTGTTGCACCATTATCAAGATACATTCCTATTGCATTGTCTTCTGCAAGATTAATTGTTCCACTATTAGTTACAGTAGTTCCTGCTTGAGTTCCGTACATACCGATACTCTTTTTACCTTTTACAGTAATTGTTCCACCTAATTTATTTTCAATATTTCCCGTAAATGGAGAACCTCCATTTTGACCATTATATCCAGCGACCATTCCTATTGCGTATCTTTTTTTGTGTATTCATCAGTTTGTCCTACTATAATTGTTCCAGTATTTGAAGCAAAGTGAGAAGCATTTGTTGAATAAATACCGACATTTCCTATTCCAGTTTCAAAATTAATTGTTCCACTGTTATTAACTTCTCCTGCTGAATAAATTCCATAAGTAGTGTTTCCAGTTGAAGTTAAATTAGAAGAATTATTTATTATGCTTGTCGTATCATTAGTGTAAGTGTATACTGAGTTATCTCCAAGTTTTACATTTGTATTATTAAGATTCATTTTTTTGTCCAGTAGTACCTTTAGCAACATAACCGTAAGAACTATTTCCAATTTCTATGTCTCCTGAAGCGTTTTCCCAAAGAAGAGTTTCCAAGTACTCCATTAGTTGCTCTTTTCTATAAATACTCCAACAGCATTATTATTTCCAACTTTTTATTTTTTTCCAGAATCAATTTGAACATTTCCACTTGTTGAATAAACTCCTACTCCTTCATCTCCTACAATTATATTAGAATTTCCATTAAGTTTTACAATACCATTATTTGAACCATTATAAATTCCGTATGTCTTAGCTCCACTACTTCCATTACTTTTTGCATTAATTGTCCCAGTATTATTTAATAGTATAGTATCAGATTTCGTAAACATACCCGTTCTCAAGGTAGTATCACTTGATGAAGCACCAAGATTAATTGTTCCACTATTCAATATAGTTCCATTTAATGTACCTTCTCCAAACATTCCGACACCATTATCAACCTCAACATTAATTGTTCCGCTGTTTGCATTTTCTATAATAGAGAAATTTTTCCCAGCCATTCCTGTTCCAGATGTTCCAGTCATATTAATTTTACCCTTATTTACTGCTTTTACCTGTTGTCCTGTTACACTATTATCCTCAGCATAAATTCCAACAGAATTTGCTCCATCCAGTTCAATTAATCCGTTAGTATCATTAATTATATCTACTTTTCCTTGATCTGTTAATACAGTACCTGTGGAATCTACAAATTCATTCATTAATGGTGTTCCTGTAGATGGATTATTTCTATAACTTGCTCCATAAATACCTATAGAATTTTGCCCGCCAACAGAAATAATATTTTTATTCGTTACTTCTGAACTATTCACTGCAAAAATTCCTGTTCCACCAGTGGTAGTTCCTGTTCCAGTTTTTTTCTACATTAATAGTACCATTATTTTTCAATTTGACCATAATTGATATATAATCCTACTGCCGAATTTCCAGTATTGCCAATATTATCAGCTGAAATTGTTGAGCCATTTTGAACAGTAATTTTTGTATCCGCATTACTCGATGCACCATTACTCGATGATATTGCATAGCCAACAACACTCGGATCTCCAAAAAGAAATTGCCTGATCTTGCGTCATTTCTGCTTTTATATCATCATTAATATTAACCTTTGCTCTTTTGTATTAATAATCTTCCAAAAATTTACTATATCACTATCTGATGTATTTGTTTTTATCTAAAACTTTACCATTTCCAATAGTAAGTGTACCGGATGTTATTCCATCAATTACTCCCTAATTTACCGGCATAAATTTTACCTGCTGTTCCTGCTATTCCAGCTGTATCTGTATAATTTACAGTAGGTATTCCTCCTCCACCAAACAATGCAGATGTTAAACCGTTTAATTGTAATGACATTGTTGCATTCCTGTCAAACAAGAACGCTACCCCTGAATCTGAAAAATACATTTATTGTTGCTCCACTTAAATTTACTCCAACTGGACCAGTTCCAAGTTTATATTCCATTCCAGCAACACTATTTCCCATTAATGTCAAAGTTCCACTAGTAAAATTAATTGATCCATTTGGATTTCCTGATAAATTTTTATTTACATAAAATCCAAATCCACCTGAGCCAGTTCCAGTATATCTTAAATCTACACCAGTTAAATTAAGATTTCCTCCATCAGCCATAGCCGCTGCTCCATCTCCTATAACTTGAAGTATTCCGCCACTACTTACTGTAGGAGCTCCGCTTCCTGCAAAAATACCTGCTGAACCTCCGCTTATATTTATTTTAGCTCCATTTGTATTTACAGTTCCTCCAGTTAAATAAAGTCCAGCGGCTTTATTTTTAGCTGTAATTTCATTAGAATCATTTCCCAAATTTACAGTACCATCACTATAAATTGCTGCAGATCCTACTCCATCGGCTACTATATTAGTTCCAAAGTTATTAAATGTTCCTTTATTATAAACTCCAACTGTTCCTCCACTACTTCCACTACTAGGTTGTGCTTTAATTGTACCATGATTTACTGCGTATGATGTTGCATCTGTATACATTCCAGCACCTTGTGTTACCGTTATTGTACCAGTTGAAGTATTTTTTATAGCTCCACCATTTACAGCCGCCATTCCTGCACTATTTATTGCCCCAACTTCAATAGTCCCTTTAATAGTTCCATCTCCATTTTGTACTCTAGAATCAATTGAAGCAGTAATTGTTCCTAAACCACTAAATTAAACCAGCCGTACTTGTACCATTTGCGACCATTCCAGTATTCCCAGTTTGTGTAACTTCTATTTTTCCATAGTTTGCAAATTTTGCATCCGTTGTCGCTGCAATTCCAAGATTATTTGTTCCACCAGATAATTTTATATTTGCATAAGAATTAATTTCATTTTTACCTGTGTTTGTGAAACTTAATGAAACTGCAACACCTACATTACCACTTCCTCCTGATATATTGATTGTAGGAGTGTTACTCGCATCTCCATAATTAATAATTGCTTTTTCACTAATAATCCTGCTCCACCAGTACCACCAGTTATATTAATTGTAGATTTTTTTAATATTAAATGTACTTGGATCAGTACTAGATGATGCACTAGTAGAATTAAAATACATTCCTGTATTATTTGTTCCAGAAATATCAAAATTTAATACTGATTCTCTTGTAGTTCCTAGCAACGTTGTAACTATGTTATCTGCTGTACTTTGACTAAAAACTTTCCCTCCGTCTAAATCTGTATCAAATCTAAAAACTGCTCCAACATTATTATTTCCACTAATTTCCATTTTTGTTTAATAAAAATTTCAGATGCAGGGTATTCTCTTCCTGTTATAATACCGAATTGACCAGTCCCACCTAGCGTCATTGTCCCGTCATTTATAAAACTCCAACCACTATTTGTAGGAGAATATGGTGAATTAATATAAGCAATTATATTATTATTTCCCAAAAATCTACTGTTCCTTTATTATGAAAAATATTGCTGTCTTTCACTATCACCACCTTCATCAAGTGCTACCACCCAATATTATTAGTACCACTGAAACTAATAGTTCCTTCATTAACAAATCCAATATTAGCATAAGGTGTTCCCCAGTGATATTGAGATGTATACATAATTAGTTTATTTCCTGTTACATTTACACTCGTACCATTATTTAACACCCAAGTAGATTCTCCATAGTCATTATGTCCATCTGTATGGAATAGCCAGTTATTATAGTTTCCTGAACCAGAACCTGTAAAGTTTATAGTGACCCCATTAATTTCAATTTTATGTCCTCCTATTAGCTTCATGACTTCATAAAAATCTTGAGATAAGCTATAACCCGTATAGTTTAAATTCATACTTTGAGGATTTGCTCCTGTTGTATGAGAAATACCATCACCGTACACACCTGTAAACATTGTACCATTTGTACTAAGATCAAATGAATTAGTATTAACCGTTACATCCATTTGTCCACCATCTATTTTTTGTTGTGAAATTGCTGCATAACTACCACTAGATTCATCACTTTTAATTTGTGTATTTGTTGGATCTACAATATATGACTCATCCCCATTTCCTGTTGATGGTGCACTTATTGTTGGAGGATTTACTGTCGGTATTGTTACTGTTGGAACATTCACACTTATTGCTATTGGACTCATACTTATATTCGGTGGTGTAATAACCGGAGGATTAAAATCCGGAGTTAATAAATTTGTCCCTTGCGGTGCAGATAATGGTGATGTTTTGTCAATCGTTCTAGGTGTTATTGAAGCATTTAGCTGTATTTGTGCTACAGTAGTAGTTACTGGGTTATTACTTATTAATCCATAACCATTTACATTCACTCTATTAGTTGTTGATGCTGATGCACTATCACTGTCCGCTGATATTATAGATGTATTATAATAATCCAATTTTTTTCCGGTTTAATATATCTTAAGATCCGTTTTTTTGAGAACCTAATGTTTCACTGCCATATCTATTAAATATCCCCTCATACGGATATTTTTGTCTGTTTGTCGCCTCTACCCTTATAAGCCCCATGCCAGTCATTGTAAAAATCGTTTGCCCCTGATTTGCCCAAACTGCTCCATGGAGATTTTTGTCACATGATCCCTTGTTCCATTAACTGAGTCAATTCCAAGTTTGTATCTCTAATCGCCTTGTTATTTTCGACTCTTGCATGCTTAAAATCTGTCCGCATCTGGTTTATTGAGGTGTTAATCTGACTAACTTGATTATTAATCTGCGATTTTGTTACAGTTTCTGCAAACATTTCCCCAGTTGAAATTAACATTCCATTTAATAAAAATGTAAGTAAAAGTTTGAATCAGTATATTTAAAAATCTTTACATTTTTGCAAAATGATTTTAAATCTTTTTCAAATTCAATAAATTGTTTGTCATTACTATCTCCTTTGTTTTTTTAGCCATTCACAAAAGTTTTAAAATTCCAAAAAGCATAATATTTCCAGGTTTTTATTTTTTTCTCCTTTCCAGCAAAAATCTTTACCAAAAATACTGCCGTTATCCAATTTTTCATAGCCTTTTCACTTTTGCAATTGCCTATTTTTAATTTTTCTTGACAATCTAAATTTTACATTTCAGATCATCATCTAAAAAGTTTTTTTGAAAGCAATATTCAATTTAAACACAAAAAATAGTGATTTTTTTCTAATGATTTTAAGCGATGATTATTTTTTTCCATATTTAAACTTGATTTATTATCTCAAAAAGAACATTTCTTTATTGTATTATATCAGCAAGTACTTTCCATAAAATTATTCAAAAAAATAATATTTTATTAATTGCGTATTAATAAAAAAATCTCAAGTTATCGAACATATCTATTGTTAGCAACAAACAAAGAAGACGGAAGTCAATTTCTCTCCGATTTTTATTACTTACAATTTTAATAAATTTTGAAAACTAATAAATCGCTCTAAATCCGATTCCACCTCTGACATTATTTCCTTTAGTGTCATATCCAGCATTTACCGTTACACCAAATCTTGTATTGTCAATTCCAATGTTAAGGTCAAATTTACCGTTTCCTCTTCTATCTTCTTTTTCTTTTTCAAGGTTATACCATCCTGCTGTTGTGTATCTTACTCTTGCCTGATTTCCATTTTGCAGTTTTCCAAGCTCATTTTCATAAGCCGCTGTAAGTCCAACTGTCAAATTAGTTCTTACTGCCAATGGCTGAACATATTTAAATTCTAAACCTGCTTCAGGCTTAACTGAGAAGTAGTCATTTCCTTTAACTTCCAATCTCATTTGTCCCGAATCTTCCTTCACATCGTTAAATCTTCCATATTCCATCTTCAATGCTCCATAAGGTCTCAAATGGGTTCTTTCGCTCATTCTTATGTCATAGCCAAGTTCATTTTTAAGAGCGGCTCCATAAGTATGGTATGTAGATTTCGCTTCAAATGTATCATCAACTACCCAGAATTTACGTTTCATGTTATTAATTCCAGCAAATACATCTCCGCCGATTGTCCATTGCAATGCTCCGTTATGATCTCCTTTTGGCGACATTGTCTTGAATACTCCAAGTTTCAGCATTGTTTGCTGTTCTCTTGATTTTCCAATATCTTTGAATCTAAATCTGTTTGTTACAGCTCCAGCATACCATCCGCTTGAGTTACCCATTCTGATTTTTTCATCTTCATGAACATAAGCCACACCATAGGCATTGCTTGTATAGTCAATAACTCCTGCCGTATCAGTATTGTACTCATCTCTCAATCCAAATGCTTTAATCTTGTTATTTTTGCTTTAGAAGGATTTCTCCATTCGTGTCTCAAATATCTAAATTCCTTATCCAAGGCATTTCCAGTAGCATTTATTCTTTGTTGAGTATTTGAATATTGATGACCTTTTCATTTTAGTCAACTGCTTGTGTGAATAATTCAGTTTCACCTTTTACCTATTCCATTAAGTTTATCAAATATTTGTCTTTCTCTTGTTCCTAAACCTTCCACTCCGTATCTTTGTTCAAGTCCATCTAGGAAATTATATGAATTTTTCATCCTTTTCGCTTGTAAAGAAAGTATAAGGTATCTTTATCATATCCAATTTTTTTCAATTGGTGTTGATGTTCCTTGTAAAAGGCTGAGCAAGCCAAGTTAATCCTGCAGAATTGATATTCAATGTTGTTCCTGTCGTAGTAAGTGAAGATATTGCATCGTTATATGGCTTGATTATATTTGAACCTATTTCTATTGCTTTTAGCATTAGTATATTTAGATGCTTCTGTACCAATAATCAAGTTTATGTTATCAAGACCAACTAAATTACTCAATCCTTCAATAGGATGTGTGTAGTTTACTCCTGAAGTATCGACATACATTCCTAATTCTGTTGCCTGTGCATTTGAAACAGAATTTTTTGAAGTCTGCAAATTGCGGCAATGACAAGTCAAGCGTTGTTGCTCCTGCCGTTACATACGATGGTGTCGGACTCACTGCACTTGTATCAAGTCCTGCAAGTTCCACTTCTTCCATTAACTGTCAATCTTGGAGTTTTTGGCGGATTTTGAATAAGCAGAGTTCCTTTAGGAGTAACTATGTATTTCTGGTCAGTAGAAGTTGCAGAATATACATTTGCTTTTGTTCCGCTTACATTTCCTGGAACATTCTTTTGTGAAAGTGCAGATCTCGCATCTTGATAAATTCCTATACCATCAGGTGAAGTAATCGAAATAGTTCCATAGTTCTTAATATATCCTCCGTTTACAGTAGCAACCCCTTTAATTCCTTTTAGCCGATCCTGTCGACTTAATAGTTCCGTAGTTAATACCTTCAGCTCCTTGGTCAATATACATACCAGTTGCATTTTTACCAGAAATATCAATTGTTGCGCCTGCATGGTTTATTGCCTTTGAACCGCTTCCAACAGCATACATACCTATTGAGTTTTCATGAAGCACATTAATAGTTCCTCTATTTTCAATAAGCCCTTCATTTGAAATAGCTCCTGTAGTTTCATTATAATATCCTGTTGCCATACCAATTCCGTATTCCTTGCTAGCCACATTAGTTGAACCAACATTAATTGTTCCACGGTTAGTTGCACCAACTCCTGATGCACTTGTTCCTGTTGAATAAATACCAACATTTCCAGTACCGCCAGTCAAGTCAATCGTTCCATAATTCACAGCTTCTCCAGCCGCATAAATCCCATAAGATTTTCCACCAGTTGTTGTAATATTAGTATTACTGAATACCGATCCAGTTTTATCATTTGTATAAGCATATACTGAATCTGTTCCAATTGAAGCAGTCAATGTATTTGTAGCCCCTGATGAATTTGCTCCAAGGTTAAGTTCTGTTCCAGTCTTTGAATCCACAACATAACCAAATGCATTAGTTCCAACAGTCATATTAGTTCCAGTATTATAAACAGTTGTTTTCAAAGGATTTGTCGCATCATCTGCAATAAATACCCCTACTGCCTGATTATTACCAACATTAATTGTTCCACCTGTAAGATTTACATCTGAATGTATTGATGCTGCTTCTGAAGCAGATGAACCTGTAGCAAATATTCCTACTCCATCATCTCCAACATTTATTGTACCATTTGACATTTCTACCTTGTTTGAAGCTCCATAAATACCGTAAGATTTCTTACCAACATTGATTGTTCCTGATGTATATATGTCAGTATCTGCATCATTCGTAAACATACCAATTATCGGTGTAGATGTTGTTGTATCTGCAAGATCAATCGTTCCTTTATTCTTAAGTTCTGAATGCATTTTCCTATTATGTACTGCCGTCATTCCTGTTCCTGAAACAGAAGTTCCATACATTGCAACGCCTTCTTGCCCGCTTATAGTAATCTTACCTTTAGTATCATTAGTTGCAATTCCGCCTTCAATAATCATACCAATAGCATTCTTACCTGTCATAGTAATTTCACCATCATTAGCAGCATTTGTATTAGTAATGCTATCTCTCAAATAATCTGCATTTGTTCCAACAGCATCAAGCGAATTATTCTTAGCATAAATTCCTAAAGAATTATCCCCATCAAGAGTAATCTTACCGCTATTTGTAATATCCACAGTTCCTAATTTATTTGAAAACACAGATGGACCTGTTGTTCCAAATTTTTCATATACAACATTACCTTTACTATCTATTCTATAAGAAAGCCCAAGAATACCAATACTGTCTTTACCACCAACTTCAACTGTTCCAGTAGTGTCATTATTCACTTCTGTTCCATTTGTAGCATAAATCCCCACTGCATGATCATTTGGCGTTGTCTTTTCAACTTCAATCTTTCCTTCATTATGTACTTTTCCATAGTTTACATAAGCTCCAACTCCACCATTTCCGCTGTCTGTTCTGTCTACTGTTATTGTGGCACCATTTGCTACGTTTACTCCCGTTGTAGCATTGCCTACTGATTTATGAGAAGCTGATATTGCAAGTCCCACAGGAACAGTCAAATTAGAATCAATAGAAGCCAATTCAGTTGAATTTAAATGTGCTGTTAACGTATTTCCGTTATTTACATTAAGTATAGAATTTTGTAATAATAATCTTCTTGTAAAAATATAGTCATCTGAAGTAGTTGTCGCATTAGCTTTATTGATATTTGAATCAATGTTTAATGTAGTGCCATCAACTACTGCATATTTAAATTTATAATTATTACTTGTCGGAGTAAACGAAGCTCCTGATAAATAACTATTTAAAGTCGTTGCTAATCCAGATGTATGTAATATTCCAGGATTTCTCAAATCCATTAATATTACATTATCTGATTTAACATCTATTTGCGTATTTGTCAAAGTAATAGGATTTGAACCTGCTAATGGATCAACAATATATCCAGTTGCATTTCCATCCAACACTAATTTACCATCTTTTAAGCTAATAGTTCCTCCAGCATCCGTATAAAGTGCATATCCTGAACCTTTGTAATTTACTTCTCCATTATCTAAAACAACAGAACTTCCAGAATTTATTGAAGCTACAGCTACCCCTGTGTCTTCTGCTTTAATTTTATTATATTTAGCTTTTATAGTAGAACCATTAGCAAATAATCCAAATCCTGCATACACGTCTGTTTTATTTCCAGCATTATCTACCGCTCTAGCACCTGTTATTGAAATATTATAATCATTAGCTGTAGTATTTCCAAAGTTTAAACCTGTTTGACTAACATCTACTGTACTTCCACCAGTTGCATAAACTCCTCCAACATTTTTATCAAGTTTTTTTGTTGAAGCTGTGTACACAGGAGCACCACTACTTATTTTACCTTTTATTTTAAGTCCACCAGTTGTGGTCGTTGTTCCTCCTGTTGTTTTTGAATTACCAACTTTTGCTTTTGCACTATCTGCTGTATATAGGAAAACACTATCTTCTTGGTCAGTAGTTTCAGTTTCGATACTTTTAACCACAGCATTACTATTACTTCCTTCTGCATAAATAGCTGTATTTTTTTTACCGCCTTCCATTACCATTTCACTCTCAGAATACACATTTCTTTGACCGGTTTTAACAACTATTCCTGTATTATCGTGTCCCCCATTAAGTTCAATGCTACCTTTACCCAAGTAAATACTTGCATTTGAAATTGGAAATACCCCAACATTATAACTGTTACCTAATTTAATATAATGTCCTTGCAAATCAATATTTGAAGTCTGAATAAATTCCGGCCGAACTCTCATTACCATTTGTCGCTGTTGTTTCTACATCAACTGCAAATTGTCCATTTATATAACTACTATCACTTGGCATATATATACCTGCACTACTTTTTACCATTTATAACCATTGGTTTAGAATTTACTTTTGCAGTATTTTTATCACTAATTCCTCCAGATAATTGATTGATGACTTTTTACTATTATTTGAACTTAATGGAATATCATCACTAGTGTAATTTGTAGCACTAAGTAGTGTTGATTTTCCAGAATTTGTTGCTCCACCAAAATTTAAATGTAAATTAACTCCTGTAGATCCATTACTTGCATATATCCCCTGCATTACTTTTTACCATTTAAAATCATGCTATTTTTATTTTGAATACTTATAAATCTTTTTTGATCAGGATTAAATAAGAACATACTGTTCCATTTGTGTTAGTAATACACTTCCTGTATTATAATAGTGCTGATTATTATATTATTATCTGTAGAAGGAGAAATTACAAACACAGCATGACCATCATTATTATCATTTCCTGTTGTATCAAGTGTAATTGTTCCCGTATTGTAAAACAATTCCATTACCTCCACCATGATTATAACTATTAATTAAGGTTGCATTTTGTCCTTTTATATTTATAACTCCTCCATTACCAAATATATTATATGAAGATGTTTTTAGTCTTTATAATATCAAAAGCATTTATTTTTATCAATCTCATCTATATCAGCAGTAGAAAAATTAGTTATTCCGCTATCTGTTATAAACTTTGATTTATAGTACTTTTAGAAACTGTTCCGTGTACATCTTGGTGAACAAGTTCAGCACGTCCAGACTCATTTGATACAGTATAATCAATTCCTGCTCCATTCAATGTGACAGCTCCTATATCATCCCAACCTGTTACTTGAAAAAAAGCATTTGAAAAACTTCCTGTTATTGTTTGATTATATGTAGTTCCATAAGCAAAAGACGTAATTGCTGTTCTAGATGGTACACCAAATAAATTAGAAGCAACTGCATTAGTAAGAGTATAACTATATGAACTTCCTGTTCTATTAATAGAAATAGTACCTGACTTTATTAGCAAAGACTTTCAACAGCAGCATTACCATTATTTGCAAATACTCTTATTTCCCGTCCTGTCCCATTAGAAGTTGCAGGGACATTTAGACCAATTACTACATTTGGATTAGGTGGATCAATTTCTGGTGTTACAGGTGGCATTACTGTAGTTGGCTCAAACGATGGCAACCCAGCAATCGTTACATTCTTTTTAATGTTCGGATTTACTTTTGATATTGATTTTGGTGTTATTGATGCACTTATTGGTATTTCAGCGTTTGGCTCGTAGGCAAATCCTAAGAGTGTTGTGTTGTTGGCATTTTTTTCACTTACTGGTTTTGCGATGTATTTGTTTAAAGTTTGATCTCTTTTGTAAATGATGTTGCTGATTTTGTTTCCTTTTCCTTTATAAGTTCCATGCCAGTCGCTGTAAAAACCATTGGCTCCAAATTGCCAGCTGCTCCATGGTGATTTTGTCACGTGATCTCCTTGTTCCATTAACTGAGTTAATTCCAAGTTTGTATCTTTAATCAGTTTGTTATTTTCAGCTCTTGCACGTTTAAAATCTGTCCGCATCTGATTTATTGAAGTGTTAATCTGACTAACTTGGTTATTAATCTGTGAGTTTGTCACAGTTTCTGCAAACACTTGTCCAGTTGAAATTAACATTCCACTTAATAAAAATGTAAGCAAAGCCGAATCAGTGTACTTTAAAGTCTTTACATCTTTTCGCAAACGATTTCAAATTCTTTTTAAATTTAATAAGTTGTTTGTCATTGTTATCTCCTTTTTATTTTTTAGTTATTTGTAAAAGTTTGAAAATTCCCAGTAAGTTTAATATTTTCTAGGTTTTGATTTTTCCCTTTCTAATAAAAAAATCTTTACCGAAAATATTGCTGTTATTCAATTTTCATGGACTTTCACTTTTTACGATTGCTTATTTTTTTAATTTTTTTGACAATCTAAATTTTACAATTTTAAATCATCATTTAAAATTTTTTTCCTTGAAAGAAATATTCAATTTAAATATGAAAAAACAGTGATTTTTTTATAATAATTTAAGTGATGATTATTTTTTTCCATACTCAAAATTGATTTATTATCTTAAAAGAATATTTCCATAATTATATTATATCCCCAAAAACCAGCCCGCATTTAAACAGGAAACAGCATAAGATAATTTATTAATATAATTGCAACTTATTATATCATAATTTCAAAAATCAATATCTCAAAAATAATCTCTTTCTAAGATATTGGTTTAGAATAGAGATTATTTTTTTAATTTATTTAAAAAAATTTTTCCAAAGTTCAAAAATAATTTATCATTATTTCTTTTTTTAATTGTAAATTTAAGTATTTCAGATTTTTAATTTCATAGAATTAATTAATTTATGCTTCCTGTGCCGCATATCCGCCTTCGATTGCAACTTCCTTCACTTTTTTTCCTTCTTCTGTTTGATTTTTAATGAAAAAGTCCCTGTTCCAGCCTGATTTTCCGTATTCTTCAATATAATCAACTACAAATACGTTTGTCATGTCGATTTTTTTCTTACCATCTGCCCTGCTGAAATGATCTCAAAGGCTTGCTTGTCTGTAGGCATCGCTTGCTTCTGATGGAACTAATGACCATTGTGCAACTTTTCTTGTGTCATCTTCTGTATCTCCGCTTGCTCGCAGCCCAGTATTTTTCCCCTGATTTCCAAAATTACTCCTAGATCTGTTGCTCTCGCATTTGAATCATCAGGCGTTTCAGAAATATATTTTTACATCCAGGATACTTTCCTTGTCTAGCAAAAATTTCATTTTCCTGTCCTTTAACGCTCAATCTGAATCCCATGAATTATTCTCCCATTTTATTTTTTTGACAATTAAATAATAGCGCTATTTTTTTAAATTAATTTAATTTTAATTATCTGTTATTATTTTACAACAAAAAAATAGTCATTTGTCAACCTTATTTTTAATTTTTATTAATTAATCTACAAGATAAACTTTAAGGGCAATTTCTTCATCAAACGGAATCGGCACAGCGACAAACTTTTTTCCCTGCATCAATCATTCTGGCAATGATTTCACTCTGGCTTTTTGGCAAATATCCAACTTTTTTTCCTTCCTAGAATTATAAACAGCGACTGCATTCAAGGAAATACCATTAAATTCACGAAATAAATCCAGTTGAACTTCATCTTTAATCTTAATCGCAAAAATTTCTAATATATTTAACTCCCTCTAAATAAGTATCCAGCAAAAACAGTCTTCTCGACTTCTTTGTATACTTGTCAATCAATGTCTTTGCATATTCAAACATCATTTCCTTCCCCAAACTTTAATCTTTTTCTTCACGTCCATTATCCTTTTGAATAACAAGCACTCCATTTCCAAAAATTAAACTCGTTTATCATATAATTTCTGATTTTTTTCAAAAGTTCAAAATATTCCATCATTTCTTCAAAAATCATAATTTCCTTCTGGTTAATCTGAAATGATCCCTTTTTTTCACATTTCAACCGATGTATTCTCAATATACGAATAATAAAATCTCCCATCCCCAAAAACCCTCAATTTCATAATTTCCCCATAATAAAGCCCATCAAATTCAAGTTTTATCCCATTAAAATTACTTACCAGCATTTCTTTCACCTCTTTTTATTGTACCTTCTTATTCCTTATTTCAGTCCTTCCAACTTTCCTTCAATAAATAATTTCAAATTTTTCAACATCATTCATAAGTGTTATCATACTTTTTCAGATTTCCATGCGATATGTGGAGTAATCACAATATTATCCAATTCAAATAATTTAGAATTTTTTTCAATCGGCTCAACACTCGTTACATCAATAGCCGCTGATTTTATTATTTTATTTTTTAATGCAAAATACAAATCATCCTGATTTATAACCGGTCCTCGTGCTAAATTTAAAATTCTGGCACTTCTTTTCATTTTTTTCATTTTTTCAAGATCTATAAGATTTCTCGTTGAATCAGTCAACGGAACATGAAGCGTCAGAACATCACATTTTTCAAGCACCTCATCCAAGTCATGCCGTAAAATTCCATCCTCTTCAACTTTTTTATAATTTTTTCCAGCACTTTTAGCAACCATCACTTCCATTCCCAATGCTTCTGCCATCTGTGCAACTTTTTTACCAATATTCCCAAATCCTATAATTCCTAAAATTTTCCCCTCCACATCATCAATCGGATATTTCTGATAATCAGGAACATGAATATCAATCCATTTACCATTTTTTACTTCCTCAAAATATTTATTAACAGGCGTTAATTCATTTAAGAGAAAGGTAATTGCCAAACTGTGCAACAGAGTTAGTCGAATAGCCCTGAAACATTTGCCACCTTTATTCCAAACTCATTCTGCACTTTTTCACATCAATATGATTAAATCCAGTCGCTGTAATAAGTATCAGTTTAAGTTTTTAGCCTTCTCAAACTGCTTTTTCCCAAGTCTTATCCTAGTCGTTATTACAACATCCACATCTTCTATTCTTTCATCAATTTCTCCAACTTCAGTATCTTCATATTCAATATATTCGCCATATTTATCAAACTTTTCCCTTAAATCAATCGGTCCAGCCGTAACTCTATCCAAATACACTATTTTTAAATTTTTTTCCATAAATATCATCTCTCTTTTTAATTTTTTATTAAAGTAAATATGCTATACAATACTGACATCCGCCTTCAATTTATAAATAACATCCTTTCTTTCCACAACAATCATAACTTTTTCCTTCAATTCCTTATCCCGTTTTATTTTTTGCAATAATTTTTTTGCTGGATTTATAGCAATGGCATTTCCTACATTTTTAAACATTGTCAGATCTCCCGTTGTATCTCCATAGGCATACGATTTTTTCAAATCAATATCATACTTTTTACAAAAATCCGTTATTGCCTTCTGCTTACTTTTAGCATCCCACATTGGAATGACATTCCCTGTAAAAATCCCATTCTCATCAACTTCATAAATAGAAGCCCTGTAATCTTCAACACCATATCTTTCTGCCATTTTGCTTACAAGAAAATCCGGACTTCCTGAAATAATTATAACCTTATGCCTCTTCTCCTTATGGTATTTCAACCTTTCCCGTGTATACCGGTAAACTTTGTCCCCTTTTAACTTCATCACTCTTTTTGCAATAAAATCCATATCTTCCTTGCTAAAATTTTTCAATGCCTCCATATAAGTCTGTACAAGTTCATCCAAATAATCATCATAATCCCCAGTCCTATTTTCCCACTTGGAAAATTTCTCCTTAACTTTCCCTTCCCAAGTCATCATATCAATATACTCATACTGCACAAGCATCTTAAAATGCTCAATTAACAGCGAATCCCGATAAAGTCGTCCCATCAATATCAAAAATCTGCCTACATTTTTATTTTTTTACTTTCTTTCATTTCCATTCCCCTAATTAAATTTATTTGTCATCAATGCATTTTACACATTATGCTATATTTTACCCTATTTCCTCCAATAAATCAAATAATTTGCTATTCTAAATAATCTATTACTAAATCATATTTTAAAAATAGAAATTATATTTTATTTATATACAAGTAAAACAGTCATAACTTTTTAAGTTCAGTTTTTACACTATATTATTGTATTATTGAAAAACAAATATGTCCGATAATTTATTTTTGAAAAAAATTTTTATGTATACTCAGACCTATTTAATACTATTCCCCTGTTTAAAAAGCGAATATTTATTTTAATTATTTGAAAATAAATATCAGGTTTAATCTGCTAAAAAGATTTACAATTCAAATGGGGTTTAGTATAAAATTAAAGCTCTACTAAAAATTATATTAATTTAAAAAGTCAAGTAAAAATAGTTATAGTTTTTGAGTTCAGTTTTTTAAAAAAAGTTTTACTGTAAATTATCTGCATTTTTCACTTAATAGATAAAATAAAAACACTCCAAAGAGTGCTTTTTAAATATCATATTCTATTTATTTACTGACAAGAAATTTTTATAAATACTGATGTTATTCAATCTTTATCGCTTTTTATTTTTCACAATTTCATATAAAAGCTTTTATTCAAAAACTTCCGTAGCATTCGAACTTCATTTCCTAAAGCCACATTTAAAGCCACTATTGCTACTTCCAGGTGACTTTCATCAGGTTCTCTTGTAGTGATCTTTTTGCGACTACATTCCTGGAACTGCAATCATTTTAGCAAAGATATTATCCAAAATGGTAACTTGTCCAACGTTGAATTTCATAAGAAAGTCCAGCAACGAAGGAACAAATAGAACTCTTGTTACTAACTTGTAAATTATCATTGAAAAAATGTCCAGTTGGAACTTTAAAAAAATAAATCTACTGTTGAAAACACTAGAATACTTATAAACATTACAAGCAGAAGAAAAACTTGTACCACATCTTGGGTGAAATCTTGTACATACTTTTTGCATTTTTAGGTGACAGTTCCTTTTCCATTTCATAATTCATAATACTTTTTTATGTTCTGCTCCATGATACTCAAAAAACTCTCTGAATATCCTTTAAAAAAACGAAATTCCATAAATATATCCCAAGAAAAGTACCAATTTTATAATTAGCTTTACAATATTAGGCTTTTTAAGACGTTATCTTTAAAGAAAAATCCTCCAATAGCCGATGGTAGCCACATAAACACAGCAATTCCCTAATAAAACTGAAGTCATAACAGTAAAATCCAACCTGCTTGTCTGTCAATTTTTTCCTCTTCATGCCCAGCCTGATTTGATGCAAAAATAAAGCTCCTTTGTCCCAACAACCATCGCATCATAAAAGCGCTATAACCCCCTTACGAAAGGTACACTTCAACCATCTGTTACTTTTTTTCAGTTAACGCTATCTTTTTATAGACAATACTTTCCATCCTGCTTTACGAACCGCTGTTGCAGTTGCTGAGGCCCTCTCATCATAACCCTTCCACAACAGCCTGTCCTCCAACAGTTACTTTTTTTATATCTCATTTTTACCTGCTTTCTTCATATTTTTCTAATTCATTATGTTAAACTTGTTTGAAATTCTAATTTATCAATTTTCTAAAAATTTTAACATATAAATCTATCAATAAAATTTATTTTTAATTTATTCTCTGTCAATTACTGCTCTATTTTTATTCTTTTTAATGATTTATTAATATGCTCAGCCTTATATTTACTAACTCCCTTTATTTTAGCAATATCCGAAGCAGTCGACATCAAAATTGACTGAACATTTGAAAATTCCCTCACAAGAATTTCCCTATCCTTTTTGCTTATTTTTGTTATGTTGCTCAAAAAGTCCATATCCACGTGGCTCTATCTTTTCATCCAGATTTATGATATTTGTATCAAATCCAAGCAGACAAACAATTTTTTCATCATCCAGCAATTCCTCTTTTGTAAAGATTTTACTCTTAATCCAATTTTTTCAGCCGTTTCATTGCTTATCTTATAATCCTTTATTAGAGCGTCAAAACTCTCATTTTTTATTCAGCATTATTTCTTCATACTGGATTTTTATAGTCGTCCTTCGCTTCCAAGTTCTGCCATATACTCGATTAATTCCTCTGACATTCTGAAAAGAAGTCCGTACATTCTCACACATTCCACAATATCATAAAGCGTTACCATATTGTCAAATTCTAAAATAGACAAATTTACGTGATTTTTCTCAATCGCAAGGGAATATTTCTCAAGAGCAGTTATCGCCTGCGAAGATTTAGTCAATAAATCTCCAATTTCTCGTTCAGCAAATATCTAAATTTCCCATAATATACCGTTATTTTATTTCTTCTTTTCAGAAACCGCCACAACCAAATTCCCTTTTGCTGTGCAATTCTATGTCGCCTGATGTCTTGTCCCGCTCTCATCTGTTTCTATCGAATAATTAGGGCTGCAGTTGAATATTTGCCCCATAAATTGTCTTTATATCCTCCGACAAAAATAATTCCGCCATCCATTTTAGACAGGCTCATAAACTTTTTTGTATGAATATACCGTATTTAAATCAAATCCGCCTCCCATCACATCTTTTAAATCATTAGGATCTCCCAGTACAATCAATGCTCCTAGTTTTGCCTCCTGAATTTTATCTATTGCTTCTCTCAATGCTGTTCCAGGCGCTACCCTGTCAAATATATGCTCCAATATTTTCTTCTTATTAACTGCCTTTTTTTCCCATATTTCATCCTTTTCGCCCTTTTTTCTCTGCTGGCTTACTTTTATCCTCTCGACAAGTTCACTTATGTTACTTATATAATTCAATTTTATTTTTGTTTTTCCTTTTTAAAAATCAGCCTGATGGCTTTTTGGCAGGTACACCCCTGCAAATCCCATTTTTCCACTCATTTACCCTATTTTTGATAAATGAAACTTTTTCTCACTTCCCCACGTAATCCCAGTTCGCCAATAGCCGCTATTTTTCTGGCTTATCAGCACGCCTTTTTACCGAAGATAGAAGTGAAAAATTACTGCCAAATCAGAACTCCGTCATTTAAGTCAATTCCTCCTGGAATATTTATATAAATGTCCTTCGAGTTTACATCTACTTTTTAAAGAACGTGATAAAACTGCACTCAATATTTCCACACGATTTTTATCATATCCTTCCACTGTTCTTCTCGGCATTCCAAAATTTGGTGTCCCCTAATAACGACTGTACTTCAAATAAAAATACACGCTTCCTTCAAAAAAATTGGCACAATAATGCTTTCCAATATTTTTCATCCCTGTCAAGCTATGAAAAATTCAGACGGATTCTTCACTTCGCTAATTCCATTTTCCTTCATATCAAAAATTGAAATTTCATTTGTAGAGACCATAACGGTTCTTTTATTGAACGGATGATTCTATAATGATTATTTTCTTCTCCTTCAATTTGCAAGACTGCATCAACCATATGCTCCAGTAATTTCGGACCCTGCCAGTTTCCCATCCTTCGTAACGTGTCCTACAATATAAAATGCAATTTCATTTAGTAATTTCAATGATTTTAAAAGTTGTTTCCCGAATTTGCGTCACATCCCAGGAATAGAATTTACATTTTCAGAATAAAGCATCTGAATTGAATCAACTACAACAACTTTTTGGCTTATCCTTCAAAATTACACTTTCAATTTTTTCAATATTTGTATCATTTAAAATATACAAATTTTCACTTTTTACATTAACACGTTCTGCACGCTGTTTTATTTGCCGTGACGACTCTTCCCCTGAAACATAGAATACATTTCCAATCTTTGCATACTCCTGCGACAAAATTTGAAGCAGAAAAAGTCGATTTTTCAATCCCAGGGCTTCCTGTAATTAGCACTAACTTCCCCTTTATAAGCCCGCCACCCAGCACTCTGTCAAACTCCTCAAAAGGCGTTACCATCCGAAATTCCTTTTTCAATTTCAATTTCTGTTATCTTGCTAATGGAAACATCCTGTGACTCCACATCCTTAAAGGTTCTTTTTATATCAATTTCCTCTTCAAATGTTCTCAGGAATCACAATTAGGCATTTCCCAAGCCATTTTAACGAACTGTAACCGCATTCTGAACATATATATTTAGATTTTTCCTTTTTTGCGTCCATTTTTAGATTCCCTCTACTTTTTAACTTTGTCAATTAATCTATCGTTCTACATTTTTCTGTTACAAAAACTCAAATCCCCCTTTATTTAAGGCAACTTCCTTTTACAAGGCTGGAACTTAAATACAAATATTCCCTTGAAGCAGTCAAAATACTGTCTCAAATTCACTTTTAGCAAGCGTCTTTATTTGTAAGCGTAAACTGCGATCATATTCATAATCTGACAATGCACGCAATCCCCTTATCAAAATATTCACATTTTCCTTATACATAAAGTCAACCAGTAATCCATTAAAAATCTTTATTTCAGACTTCTATACCTTCTTTTTAATATTTCTTGTATCATTTCAACTTTTTTCCTCATCAGAAAACCAGGCTTTTTGATTTCGTAGAATTTTTAAAAATACCTATTATTAACTTGTCAAATAAGTTTGAAGAACGCTTTATAATATCAATATGACCCTTCGTTATTGGATCAAAGCTCCCTGGATACAATGCTATTTTTTTCCCATATTGTTCTCCTGTTTTTTTATTTTTTTATTTTACCATCGCATTTTTATTTTTACTTTTCTATTTTTAATTTTGAAAGAGCCTTTCCTTTGCCGCATGCTTTTCAAACTTTTCTTTTTTACTTTTTCCAATTCCTATTCCGTGAATCTCATTATTCCAGACTACAGACATTTCAAAAACTTTTATCGTGGTCAGGACCGCTAGTTTTAATTAAATTATATTCAGGCATTTTTCTATATTTTCCCTTGTACAAATTCCTGCAGAACTGTCTTTATAATCCCCTGTTCCTTCTATTTCTTCCAATTTATTTATTTTTCCAAGTAAAAATTTCAATGCAATATTTTTTTGCAGTATAATAATCTGAATCTTTAAAATCGCACCAATCAATGCCTCAAAAGCATCTCCTAAAATAGATCTTCTATGTCTTCCTCCAGACATAACTTCCCCGTTGCTCAAGTACAGATACTCTCCCAGTTCAAGCTCACTCGCAATAGTTGAAAATACAGGCTCACTTATAATCTGACTTTTTAGTTTTGCAAAAGCTCCCTTCCGCCTTTCTTTTCATAAAGATCATAAATACTACTCAGTTGTTATAGGGTTCAAAATTGCATCTCCCAAAATTCAAGCTTCTCATTGTTAAACCTTCTGCCCTTTTTCGATTTCATTGGCATACGACCTATGTGTTAATGCTTCATGCAAATATTCTTCATTTTTAAACTCATACCCTATTTTTATTAATTCACTTACATCTCTATTTCTATTATTTTCCATTCATTTCACCTCCATATTTTTTATTATTTTTCCAGCAATAAATAAATTATTATAATTTTTACAGTTATTTTATTTTAATATTTTTATTCTTATAATTCCACCTAATTTATTTTTGTTATTCCTTTAACTATAATACAAAGAAATAAAAAAATTTATGCATAATAAATTATAATTTAACAATAATCTATTATTTATTATTACAAAGGGTAAAAACCCCTTGCTTTATAACATTTACTTTATTACAGTTATATATATCGTATATAAATTACTTATTATTTATATTTTCTAAACGCCAGCACAGCATTATGCCCACCAAATCCAAGCGAACTTGACATTCCTACTTCAATATCTCTTTTTACAGGTTTATTTGGTACATAGTCCAAATCACATAACGGATCAGGATTTTTCATAATTTATAGTTGGCGGCATAATTCCTTCTGAAATTGCAAGCGCTAAAAATCCAGCCTTCAATTCCTCCAGCTCCACCTAATAAAATGCCCAGTTGCACCTTTTTGTAGAACTTACAGCCAATTTATAGGCATGTTCTCCAAATGCTGATTTTATTGCCTGAGTTTCATTTTTATCATTTGCAGGCGTAGAGTTCCATGCGCATTTATATATCCAACTTCTTCAGGTTTAATATTTCCTTGTTCCAAAAGCCATTCTGAATGCTCTTGCAAAGACCTTTCTCCACCATCAGCCGGAGTGCTGTCATGTGATAAGCATCTCCAGTTTCTCCATATCCTACAACTCTGCATAAATTTTTCGCCCCCACGTTTTTTAGCATGTTCCAATCTTCAAGTATTACACCCAGCACCTTCTCCAAGAACAAATCCATCCCTGTCAGCTGTAAATGGACGTGATGCCTTCTTAGGATCAGGATTAGTTGACAATGCCTTTAAATTTGCAAATCCTGCTATTCCTGACGGAGTTACTGCAGCTTTCTGTTCCTCCAGCAATCATCGCATCGCCTTTTTCCTAATAAAAATCGTCTGAAAAAGCATCTCCAATTGAATTTGTCCCTCAGCGCAGGCTGTAACTAACTGTTTTTATTAGGCCCTTTGCTCCAGTATAAATTGAAGTATTTCCAGAAAGTTATATTTAAGATTGCCGCTGGAATATAAAATGGCGACACTCTTCTGGCCCTCTTGTAACAAGTTTTTCCACTTCCTGCTCAATTACATCCAGCCCGCCAATTCCAGAACCGATAATTACTCCGATTCTATCTGCATTTTCATCAGTAATCTCTAATTTTAGCATCTTCCAAAAGCCTCTTTTGATGCCGCACTGCAAATTGTGAAAATCTTTGCTATTTTCTTCAATTCTCAATATAATTTTCAGGCACAAAAATCCTTTACTTCTGCGTAATATGCACTGGATGCTCTGAACTGTCAAATTGAGTAATTTTATCAATTCCCACATTCCCCTGCCAATAAATTTTTCCAAGCCTTATCTTTTTCCAGTTCCCAATGGAGTTACTAATCCTATTCCTGTAATAACTACTCTTCTCATTAATACACCTCTCATCTTTATATATAATTTAAATTTATACTTCTCCCATTTAAAATTATGATTTCTGCATTTTAAATGGAGTTTTAGTATTAATTCCTAATACTAAATTTATTTTTAATCAATTCAATTTTTGTAACAATAAATTTATTTTAACATTTTTCATCATCAAAAAGGGGGAAGATCCCCAAAAGTTTTTATATCTTATTGTTTACTTTCGATGTATTCCATTACATCTTTAACTAGTTTTTAATTTTTGTGCATCTTCATCAGGAATTTCAATATCGAATTCTTCTTCAAAAGCCATGATTAATTCAACTGTATCCAATGAATCAGCCTCAAATCATCAACAAAAGATGCATCTTCAGTTACTTGATCTTCATCTACACCCAATTGATCTACAACTATTGATTTAATTTTATTCTAGTATTATAATGCCACCTCCATATTTATTTTCTAAAAATTATTATACCAAATGAATTTAAAAATGCAACAAAAATTCACTAATATTTAAGTATTATTTTTAACTATTTGTATATACATTATTATATCATTTTACTTACTAACTTTTTACACATTTCAACAAAAACTCATGTACTTTTAAGATTATCATTTAACTCAGGATGATACGAAGTCATAAGAATATTATTTTTCATACTATGACAACATTTCCGCTGACTTCTGAAAGAATTTCCACATTTTTCCCACACTTTGAAATATATGGTGCTCGAATAAATGTCATTGGAATAACTCCAACTCCTTTAAACTCACTTTTCAGTAAAAACTTTCAAGCTGTCTTCCATAAGCATTTCTTCTAACTTTTATATCCATTGCTCCCTAAATAAGTCCGACTATCATTTTCAATTTTCTTTGCCAAAAGAATTAGTCCCGCACAAGTACCAAATACAGGTAATCCTTCCAAAATAAGTTTTTTATGTCATCAAACTAAATCAAGGTCATAAAGCGCTTTCCAATAACTGTACTTTTCTCCACCTGGAATAATTAACCCGTCAATATCATTATTATTAACAGCATTGCTTAAATCAGATTTTTTTCTTATTTCAAATGATTCTATCCCAAGTTTCTCCAGCATTTTTCTATGTTCTGCAAAAGCTCCCTGTAAAGCCAATACACCGATTTTCATTATTTACCTCTTTCAGCCATAAGTAACTTAATTTCATTTTCATTGATTCCAACCATACTTTCTCCCTAAATCTTCAGAAATTTTCAGCTAACACTTTTTGGATCATTATAGTTAGTAACATTTTAACTATCGCCTGTGCTCTTTTTACAGGATCTCCAGATTTGAATATTCCCGATCCAACGAATACACCTTCAGGCCCAAGCTGCATCATCAAAAGCCGCATCTGCAGGAGTAGCAACACCACCTGCTGCAAAATTCACTACTGGCAATTTACCATTTTCGTGAACATATTTTACTAAATCAAAAGGAACTTGCAATTCCTTACCTGTAAAATAAAGTTCATCTTCTCTCATATTCTGTATTCTTCTTTATTTCCTGATTCATCATTCTCATATGTCTTACTGCCTGTACAACATCCCCGAGTTCCTGGCTCGCCTTTAGTTCTTATCATTTAAGTTCTCCTTCACTATTCTTCTAAGAGCTTTCTCCCAAATCTTTTGCTCCACATACAAAAGGAACTTTTAAATTTTTCTTATCTACATGAAATTTATCATCGGCAGGTGACAATACTCACTTTCATCTATGTAGTCAATTTCTATCGCTTCTAAAATTTTGAGCTTCCACAAAATGTCCAATTCTAACTTTTGCACATTACTGGAATTGAAACGACTTCCTGAATACCTTTAATCATTTTAGGGTCACTCATTCTTGAAACTCCACCCACAGCTCTGATATCAGCCGGAATTCTTTTCAGTGCTATAACCGCCGCTGCTCCAGCCACTTCAGCTATTTTTGCCTGTTCAGGAGTGAAACATCCATTATAACTCCACCTTTTAACATTTGTGCCAGATTTTTGTTCAATTCATATCTTTCGTTTTTTTCATAAAATTCCATCCTTTCATTATAAGAAGATTTTCACATATACATTATACTCCTATTTCAAAAATTTTACAAATATAAATTTTTAGATACAAATTTAACTTAAAAGTTCCATCAATTCCTTGTCATCATTTTCAAACAGAACCTTTTCCCCATCTTTTGCTTTCCAGCAGATTTTCACCAATTGACGCTTTGCTTTTCCTGAATTTTTTATAATTTTTCTTCAATCGTACCTTCTGTCAGCAAGTTTTATAACCTGCACACTTTTTCTGTCCAATTCTATATGCCCTGTCGCTCGCCTGATTTTCCACAGCGATATTCCACCAAGGATCATAATGAATTACAACATCTGCCCCTGACAAGATTTAATCCAGTTCCACCTGCCTTTAACGAAATCAGCACCACTTGCCGCTCTCAGCATTAAATTTATTACAAATATCAACTCTTTTCTTTTAGACTTCACATTTCCATCAATATAAAAAAATACTCAATTCCATATCTGCAAGTTCCTTCTCAATTTCCTTCAAAGTACCGACAAACTGTGAAAATATCAATAATCTATGCCCATTTTCAGTTATATCCGGCAAAATATCACGTAATACTTCCAGTTTGCTACTTTCCCTTGTAGTCCTCCTTAAATAAAAGTTGGAGAATTACAAATTTGACTTAGTTTTGTCAAAATTGCAAGTATCTTCATTCGATTATTATCATTTTCGTTAAATTTCTTCATTTCACTCTTAGCCTGCTTAATATAAGACATATACAATTGTTTTTGCTCTGTACTTAACGTTACAACCATATTCGATTCAATTTTGTCAGGCAATTCAGTTAGCACTTCCTTCTTTGTTCTTCTTAGCAGAAATGGAGCAATAATTTCACGCAAATTGTTTATTTTTGAAGAATTTGGATTACGATGGCTTCCTTATAAGTTTTCTTAAATTTTGTCAAGTTATCAAGATAGCTAGGTATTACGAAGTCAAAAATTGACCATAATTCCAAAATATTGTTTTCAACTGGTGTTCCTGTCAATGCAAAATTTACTTTTACTGTTAATTTTTCATACAGCCTTCTTTATTTGAGAAGTTGTTGTTTTTATATTTTGAGCCTCATCCAGCACTACCACATCAAATTCTATTTTTATATTCTTCAATATCATTTCTCAAAGCCTGGTAAGTTGTTATAAGAATCCCTTCGATCCTCTTGAAATAATTTCTCTTTGACTCGCTGTTCCTCAACTAAAGTTGGAGTTATCCCAGTGAACTTAATAATTTCTTCCTTCCAGTTATAAAGCAGTGAACTTGGCACAATAATTAATGCAGTGAAATTTCGGTTTTCCTGATAGATTTCATTTAATAGCGAAATTGTCTGTAAAGTCTTACCAAGCCCCATATCATCAGCAAGAATCCTCCAAATCCAATGTCATACATATTCTTCAGCCAGTTAAACCTAATTTTTGATAAGGAAATAAATTTACCTTTTATATTATTTGGCTCAATTTCTTCACGATTTTTATTTTTATGGAACAAACTTAAATTCATCTATTTTTACAAGGTCTTCCTGAATATTTTTAGAAATTTGAGCAAAGTTTGAAGAGCCTTTTATTTTTGGAAATCTTATTTTCTCCAACCTTCAAATTAGAAATAGAATCCACAATTCCAACTAATTCCTCAATACTTTTATTGGCAATTTTTACCAGTTCCCCGCTTGAAAGAGTTATGTACTTTTGTTCATTTTTATAGCTTCCATCACAATTTCACATCTTCAGTCTTTATTCCTTCAATATCAAAAACTGACATTCAGAAGTTATTTTCAACTTTTTATTCCAATATGAACATCAATATTTCGTGCATTTTTTTATTTTATTTTCCAAATGAATTTTCACTCTATCTGCATATTTTTTTATCAATATACTCTGAAATTTTTCCCCAGCCCTTCATAATTTACATTATAAGTTCCTTCAATCATTTCCACATTTTGTAATAGAATAACCTTCCACAAGTTTTTCAACTCTTCAAATATTTTCGCATTTTTCTAGGAATAAAATATTTCTCATTTTTCTCTATTGCACAAACAGTATTTGATAAATTTACCTTTTACAATTTCCTTCTCATCAGTTTCCGATACAAATATATCAATACACCCGTCCTCTTCAACATATTCTGCAATATTAACATTCTCACATCCTAAAAACTGCACATAATTTTTCTATTATCCTCATCTGAGTTTGATTAAACATGCTTCTGTATCCAGAAAATCAAATTTCCCAAAAATCTTTCTTCATTTTCATCCATTTTAAAAACTTTTGTCGTATCATTTGCAAATGTATAAAACGGACTGTTCTCAGAAATTTTTTCAATATTTCTCATTGCAATTCTGTCATTTTCCACAACAAACAAAGGCTCGTAACTATTCATTATCTGTTTTAGTTTCTCCCAGTAAAACCAGATTTTTTTCCCTTTTTCCATACTGTAAGCAAACTTTATTTAAAAAGCATTTCATAGACTTTTAAGCCTTTTTTTATCTTTAATTCCGCTGTTTATTACACTTTTGAATCTCTTTACTGTATTCATAAATCGCATTGATTATTTTCTGGTTAGTTTCATTGAAAAAGCAATTTTTCGGACTATATGTAATTTTTAGAAGTAACTTCATACTCTTTTTCCTTCACAATAGCCTCAATAAATTTCAAAAATATCCTTCACATAATATATTTTCTAAATCCTGCCTTTATCCGCAAAATATAATCTAGCACATTATTTTTCCTGATTATAGTCATACCCATATTTATAATCGCTGTAACTTCCTTCATCAATTTCCACTTCAGCCGCATTTCCTGCTTTTTCCTCATCATCTATATTTTCACTTTCCAGATGAAGATTATAAATTGTTAATCTTTTTCAGAAATATTTTCCACATTTTCCAATATTTCCTCATTATTTTTCCATCTCTTGAAGATCAGCCGTTCCATTTTTCTCTAAAAACTCAACATTCCCAGCCTTTTCTCCACCTTCTCCAAAAACTTCAAAACTAACTTTCTCATTTTTATTTTTTAAATCAATATTTTCCAAATTTTTCATTATTAACAAAGATTATCCGCTCCACAGAAGTTCCTTCTGATTTAGCAAAAACTTGCCGCATTAAGTTTTTCTTCTCGAAGTTTAACTCTCTGACGTGATTTATTTTTCCATCGCCTTCAGTTTCCTTCCTTTTTAACACTCTTTTGCCCTTTTCCTTTTCTTTTTTCCGTTCTTCCTTGATTTGAGCCAGTTTTTTATTATCCTCTTCAAAATCATCCTCAAACATCATTTCAATCTCATCAGTCCCAATAACCTTTGAAATCTTTTCTGAATGATCTGCCATCATCCCAAGTGTCACAATATGTTTACAGCAATTCTTTTTTTATTATTTTTTAAAAACATACAGTCGCAGTTTGCCTCTATAAATTCACCTTTTTTCTGTTCAACTGTAATAGAAGTCTTGCACAAACTATTTTCCTTATATTCTCCTTCCACTGTCATAAAATTCCCGTCAGCAAAAAGTGCAGTTATATTTCCCAAACTTTCATTGTAATATTCCTGCCCAATTACAAAAATACTCGGTGTAATTTGTTTTTTTAATTCTAATGAAATACTCTTTTGTCCCATTTTTCTCCTTACTTTTATTTATATACTCAAACTTAATAACATTTTACCATTATTACTGCATTCTCATCTTTCCCATAGTAATTTTTTCCTTATGGAAATTTTTCTCAAATCCAATTTTTATAAAGTTTCAGTGCCCTTGCATCATTAACCTCCAGCAAAAATTTATTTTTCAGAAAAATCTGTTCCCTCATTTTCCCCAAATATTATTTCCTTCCAAATTTTTCCTATCTTCTAACAATTTTTCCATGCTTTCAGTCATCAGCCTTTCACCAAAAACCTCGCTCTTTTGATATTCTTTTTATCGCTATCTCAAAATATCCGTGCTCTCTATTGTACCATAAAAATACAATATATCCCAACACATCATTTTTCCCTATTTTTATCAAAAATTTATTTCCCTTTTTGATTTTTCTCCCAAATTTTTTATTTTCTTTTTCCACTCTCATTTTCTAATTTTTCACAAAAATATTTTTCCTCTCCAAAATTAAAATAAGCAGTATATTTCATACTGCTCACCTAACATCATTTCAGAAAAATATTTATCTCCAACTTTATTTTTTTAAAGTTTTTCATTATGAATTTTTACCAATTCATTGACAATATTTCCCATTTTGTTCTCCATTTTTTTATTACTTTACCGTTCTTTCCTATATTTGAACTGTTCAATAATCTAATAATAATCACTTACTAAATTTCTAAATAACATTATATTATAATATTCCTATTCTATTTAACGGCCACCATCTTACAAGCAATTCCCTTTAATTCTAGGGCTCAGCCACAAGTCCAAAAATATCTGGTATCCTACTGTTTGAAGTATTATCTCCCATAGCCATGTAATAGTTTTTATCATGTTACAGTTTCTCCATTTAACAATTTTTAAATAACTCATCATTATATTTGAAATCCATAATTGGCATAACCATTTCATTTCTGCCTTCCACTTTTAAAGTGAACGTATAATATTTATTTGTCAATGTATTTCTTGGATCAGCAGTAAATTCATCATCATTTCAATTATATCCTTAAAGTTCTTATCTGTTTTTATCAATTCTAAAAATTCTTTTTCCTGTAATATTTTTAAAACCTTTTCCATCATAATAACTTTCCCAGTCAACTTGCTCCAACTAAAGTGCCGCCAGTCGTTTGTCCAAATATTTTATCAATCACAACGACTTTTATCCAGTTTCACTTTATCTCCTTTTTAGGAATATAAATCTTATTATTCATAAGCAATCCTTCAGGAAGATAAAAATTTTTGCGGTGTCAATCTTTCCAAAACTTCTGATTTTTATCATTTAACATTATTGCTCCACCAACAGCCTTAACTTTCTCAGAATTAAATTTATTCATAGCTTTCATCGTATTTCTTCATTTCTTCATTAAATTCTTTTCTGCTATTAGCTGTAGTTGATATTTTGGATCATTATCAACATTTGCACTTTCAAATCATTAGTAGTCATTTTCCTTTTTGCAATCTGAAGCGTTGTTCCTGGCTCTCCAACTATTCTTTTCGTATACATCACCTTATCAGTCATCGGCTCTTTTAAATGCAATTATTCTGCCCAACTTTTTGGACTTGAAAAGTGATATTTTTACCATATTCGAAAAACTCTGTCTTTAACTAATATCGTAGGCTCCATTGACCCAGTTGAATAACATACTTCAATATAGAACATTTGAATAACTGCCACTAAAAATAACCCGTCAAAGCAGCGCATTGTCAATTCTTTGTCAATGCCTTCCAAATGTACTTTTTCTTTCTTTTTCCTTAGCAATTCTTTTCTTCCACAGAAAGACTGTCGTTTGGAAATATTTTTCTTAAATGTTTCTAAAATATCTTCATTTCTTATTTTTGACTCTGTAACAATTTTTCTAATTCTTCATTACCTTGTACACTTTCTTTTAAAATCGACTGTTCTGTAATTTTTTCCGCTGATGAATCTCTGAATAGATAAATAAGAATCAATGAAATTACAACATTTATTATCAAATAAATATAAAAATTTGGATCTAAAATATTAAACATCAATTTTTCCTAGAAACAGCATAATAAGATTTAGTAAAAATACCCTATTCATGCCGCTTTCTAAGCACATAAACTATAATATTTACACCAAATACTCCATAAATTCCCCAAACTTTTATCCATATTTGGATCCTTGCTTTTATCTACAATCACAAAAATACTGTCTGAATAAACCAAATGCAACTATTGTAAGCACATTTCCAGCCATAAAATTCCTGTCACTTTATCAAGCGAAACTTTTTTCAATGTTTCATCCTCTTTCATTCTTATCCACTGAATAACCTGCTTTTTCTCTAATAAAGAAATATAGCAAAAACAGTGTCGCAATAATATAAAAAAGCTCCCCATAATAATATATTCATAATTTTTCCTCTCCCTAATTTAAATTTTAAAATTTTTTAAAACAAATCAATTATAATAACTCCGTTTATTTTAAAAATACATAATCAAACTTCATTTTTCTAAAAATTTTTATTTGCCTGAAATGTATTTAATATAGTAAAAAAATCATTTTTATTAAATACTAATTTTAAATTTTTATCTTTGTTTTTATAAAAGAAAAAGCTAGCATTTTGCTAGCCTTGTGATCTACTTTCTAATTTCTTTAATTCTAGCAAACTTTTTCCTGATAAGTTTCTCAGTAGTATAATTTAGATCTTCTTACTTTACCAATTCTCTTAACTTCGATTTTTCTACTAATGGAGAATTTAAAGGAATGATTCTTTCTACACCAATTCCTTATGATACTTTTTCAACTCAGAAGTTTTTAGCAACGCTCCACCAGAAACCCTAATAACTACACCTTCAAAAATCTGTATTCTTTCTTTGTTTCCTTCTTTTACTTTTGTAGTGAACAGCAACTGTATCCCCTGCTTTAAATTGAGGTACGTCCCACTTTTCAAGTAATTTTTCTACTAATTCGATTAATTTCTCTTCAAGAAATTCACTCCTTCTTTCTAAGACATTCTTTTTATCTATACCAATTTTACCAATTTAAAAACTTTTTGTTATTAAATCTTTCATAAAACTGGTAGCAACAATAAAAAGCGGAATATCCATTTATTCAATAACTTATTAAGTTTACCATATTTTGAATCAATTTTCAATACAATTACGAAAAATTTTTCACTTTTTTAAAAATTTTTTTAAATTACTTCAACTTTTTCAGCCCACTCAGCCTTTCTTAAATCCAACCAGTACAAAATCCTTTCCCACAAAAGCGGTCTTTTTCAACACTATCCCATTGCTTGCAAGCGAAACTTTCGAACTGTTCATCTTCCGACATCTCTGCCAATTTTTCCTTTAAATTCATTTGTTTATAAACATTCCGCTCGTATTAAAAATCTTTTTAAAGGCAATCCACTTTTTTTCATAGTATTTTTTATTTCCTCCTTCGACGGAGTTTCCTCTACAATATGCTTATACTCATACTCAATCCCATTTTTCCTCCAGCCATTTTACAGCCTTTTTACAAGTTGCATCTTGGGTAGCAATATACTTTTATTCATGTTTTTATTTCCTTTCATAATTTTTTAATTTATCTATATTTTCAAACTGGTCAACAAACTGTCGACTTTTTTCAAATTAGCATCTTTATTTCTTCTTCCACAATAATCCTGTTGAAAAATATATGACTCACTATAATAAATATATATCTTTCCTTTTCAGTCGAGCAAAAATGTACTATTACTATCAGCAAAAACATACTTTATAACAAAAATATGCAAATGCCATTATCATTACAACTATATTAATTTTTAGGATATTTTAAATATTCTTTGTAGCAAAAATCCCAAATAAAATATTAACACTAAAGCTCAAAATTAACATTAATGCAAAAACAATATATCCAGATGGATGTATTACTATTGCAAAAATCAATGCAATTTTGTTAGCATTAGAGGATTTAAAAACTCTTGAATTAATACATATCCTAATATTAAAATAATAGCAACTAATCCTTTCAATAAAAACTCAATATTCCATTTCTCATTTTAATTTTACTCCTTTATCCTCAAACTTCCTACAGTTCAGAGTTACTTTTATAGTACAAAGTCTAATTTATATTTCCTAATAATTATAACTCAATTAACAACTTTCTTTAATTCATTCATTTTTATCCCTCAACTTATCATTTTCCTCAAAATTAAGTCCTCAGCCAGTTTTTTAATTTGCTTATCGAGTTTCTTAATTTCCTTTTCCACGCTTTTTTCACTTTTATACTGCTTTAATTGCTTTTATTTGCTTATTTTCTTTTTCAATTTCATAGTCTACGATTGACTCTGCAATTTCTCTTACGATTGATTTTGGATTGATATTGTTTTCTAGATTGTATTTTTCCTGAACTTCACGACGTCTGTTTACTTCATCAATAGCTTTCTTTCATAGAGCCTGTCATTCTGTCTGCATACAAAATAACGTGCCCTTTCACATTTTCTTTTGCAAAAGACGTCCCATTGTCTGAATCAGCGATCTTCTGGAACGTAAATATCCTTCCTTGTCTGCTTCCCAAAATTGCTACTAATGAAACTTCTGGAATATCCAGCCCTTCTCGCAGCAAGTTTATTCCAACTAAAACATCAAATTCACCTTTTCTCAAGCCTCTTATTATCTCTGTTCTTTCTAGCGTGTCAATGTCAGAGTGCATATATTTCACTTTTATTCCGTACTCTAAATAGTAATCTGTCAGTTCTTCTGCCATGTCAAGGTTGTAACTAAAATCCGTTCTTTTTCTTGCTGTTCTTGTTTTTATTTCATCCATCAAGTCATCAATCTGATTTTTGTTTCACGAATGTCAATGCTTGGCTCTACAATTCCCTGTTGGACGGATGTTCGCTCTCACAATTTCTCCATTTGAATGTTCCACCGTAATCGCTTGGAGTGGCTGAAAATATACACAACTTCAGGGATTTTTCCAAAAAAATTCCTCAAATTTTAGCGGACGGTTATCATAAGCGCTTACAATCTGAAGCCATTGTCAATTAATGATTTTTCTCGCTCTATCTCCCTTGTACATCCCATTTATCTGTGGAACTGAAATATGCGACTCATCTAAAAATACGACTAAATCTTCTGGAAAATAGTCAATTAACGTGTCAGGCGCTTCTCCTTCACCTTTTCCAGTTAAATATCTAGAATAATTTTCTATTCCTTTTACAATATCCGATTTCTTCAATCATTTTCCAGATCATATTTTTGTCCTTTTGCTCAATCCGTCGTCGCTTCCAGCAGTTTTTCCTTCCTTTTTGAAAAATGCACTCTTTCTTCCATTTCTTTTTTTATTGATTCAATCATTTTTTGTATCTTCAGTAGTTAAACAATGCGTTGCAGGCATTATTGTAATTCTTTTTATATTTCTAATTTTCTGCCCAGTAAGCGTATTAATTTCCGAAATGCTTTCCAAATCATCTCCAAAAATTCAAAACGGTATCCTGTATCCTGATAAGACGGATGTAAATCAAGAATATCCCCTTTCACACGAAATTTCCCACGCTCAAAGGCAATATCATTTCTCTCATACCCAAGTGAAATCAGCCTTTTATGCTCTCATTTCTCTCAAATCCAGTTTCCACATCAATCGGAATTGCCCTCTTTATAAGCCTCTGATGATCCCAATCCATAAATTGCCGAAACTGAAGCCACAATAATAACGTCTCTTCTATTCAAAAAGCGCTGTTGTTGCCGCATGCCGCAATTTATCAATCTCATCATTAATTGAAGAATCCTTTTTCAATATATGTATCAGTTTGCATAATATACGCTCTAGGCTGGTAATAATCATAGTAAGATACAAAATATTCAACAGCATTTTCAGGAAAAACTGCTTGTATTCATTATAAAAGCTGTGTCAGCAAAGCGTTTTATTCGGTGCCATTATCAACGCTGGACGATTTATTTTTCAATAACATTCTGCAACTGTAAATGTCTTTCCTGACCCCGTAACCCCCAAGCAAAATCTGATCCGTAATACCATCTTCCAAATTTTCCACAATTTTTGGATAGCCTGAGGCTGATCTCCAGTTGGCTGAAATTTTGAAATGTATTTTTAAAATCCATTTCTATTTTTTCCTCCTTTTCAATACAAATCTTTTGGTTATTTATAAAAGTTTATAAACTCTCAAATAATACAATTTTTCATTTTTAATTTTTATTTTTTTATTACTTTCTGACAAGCCCTGCTATAGTAATACTAATCCCCTATTTAAATAACGAATTTATTACAATCTTTTCTAACACAGGATAAAAACAATCTTAGTTGAATAATTATGAATTAGTTATCAGACAACCTTATTATAAAAATTTATTCCTATTTTTAAATAAGGTTTAATATAACCTAAAAATAAAAATTATTTCCCATAACCCATTTCATCAAGAAACTTCTTATTTTTCTCCACTTCTTCTTAACTTTTACCCATAATTTCAAATTAACTTTCAAATCAATCAGATGCTCAATTTCCGCTCAGCCTCTATCCCAATTTTCTTCAGCATAGCCCCATCTTTTCCGATAATAATTCCTTTTCTGGCTATCTCTTTCAACATAAATATTAATATCATATTTTCTAATTGTCGGCTTCGTTTCACATTTAATAATTTCACTACCTACACTATGTGAATCTCATCTTTCGTATGATGCAAGATTTTTTTCCTAACCGTTTCCACAACAATCTTATTTACTGGCAAATCTGTATAATAGTCCTCTGGATAAAAACCACACATCATTTGACAAATATTTCTTTGGCAACTTCAAATATTTTTATGAATCCCTAATCGCATATTCCGTCCGTAAGAGTTATTATTTCATCAAATTCTCCCAATTTTTTTCACGAATTTCCTTTTTCTTCTCCTCAATTTCCTCATCCGACATTTTTATCAATTTTATTAATAACAAGAACAATCGGTGTTTTCACACTTCTACATTTTCATTGACAAAAATATCCCTCAGTCGATATTTCCTGTGTTCCATCCAGCATAAACATTATTAAATCCACATTTTCAAGCGCCTCCAATGCCACATTAGTCATATGCTCCCCAAGCAAATGCTTAGGTTTATGAATCTCTGGCGTATCCACAAATATAAACTGATCTTGTCCAATATTCACAATTCCCTTTATCTGATCCCTGAGTCGCCCCAGCCTTATCCGAAACAATCGCAACCTTTTTCCTTCACATGTTTTATTCATAAGCGTAGACTTTCCAACATTCTGGACGCCCAACAATTGTTATAAATCCTGATTTCATTCCTTCTCCAATTCTATTTTTATATTTTTAACAAATTCCGATTTTAGTTTCATTGCACCAAAACCATCTATTTTACAGTCAATATATGAATCCCATCATCAATTAATCTGATATTTTTAACTTTTTGTCCTCTCTTTAAATCTGATGAAGCACCTTTTACTTTTTAAATCCTTTTATAATCGTAACATTATCTCCATTTTGCAAGATATTTCCGTTTGCATCTTTTACTACAGCTCATCACTGCTTTCTTCTTCAGTTTCTGCCCATTCGTAAAAACATTCTGGGCAAACTAGCATATTTCCATCCTCATAAACGTATTCTGATCCACATTTTTGGACATTTTGGTAAACTCATATTTTTATCATCCTTTCAAATTTTCATAGTATTTATTATTATATCACGAAATGAAGAGTTAGAAAACATATTTATTATTTTTATTTTTCAACTTATAATCTTTATCTTAATTTTCATTTATATTAATTTTTGCAGTAAATAAAGGCATTATAAAAAGCGTTATGAAAAATAATACTCCATAATATAAAAACTCGTCCCATAAAGGAATTTTTTTCCATTAATATTAATTTGTAAAAGCGGTATTTTGCTTCCAGCATAAATAAATCCTTCAAATGCTTTTAAAAATAATTTCTGTTACAAAAACAGTTTATGCCATTAAATAATGATAATTTAAAAATATTTAAAAAGTACAGCAAAAATAGGCATTGTATAACAACTGTTCCAATTGGGATTCCTACAATGTTCAGTAAAAATGAGAATAACGGCAATTTTTCAAAATAATACAAAAATAGCGGAATACTTGTGATTTGGATTGTCAGGCTTAAAAATATCAAATCTACAGTATTTCTTAAAACTTCATTTTTTATTTTATCCAAAACTTTTTCCTGATAAAGTTTCTTAAATTCAGGATTTACAAAGATTATCGCTACAACTGCGGCATAGGAAAGCTGCATTGAAATATCAAAAAGTGAATAGGGATTTAACACAATTATGACAATAAACGACACCAGCAGAGATTTTTTACTTTCCTCCTGTTCAAAAAGGATTCTTGCTAAAATCATCATCGCTCCCATAATATAAGCACGCAAAATCCCTGCTGAAAATCCGATTAATGCACAATAAAAAGTAAGTGCCACAAGTGCCATTAAATACTTAAATCTATATCCAAGCGACAATCCATCCAGAATTTTTACAATTCCAATTACAACAAGACTTATATGAGTTCCAGAAATTACAATTAAATGAGCCAGCCCTGTGTATTTAAACTTATCTTTCATATCTTTAGAAACTTCTGCTTTTTCCCCTAAAACTGCAGCACGTGAAAAAGCATACAAATTTTCATCAGTTATAAACAAGTCATCAAAAATATTTAAGACATATTTCGAACTCCATTCAGCTGTGATTCCTTATATCCCAAAAATTTTTTCCATCGATTTTAATATTTCCATTTTTTTACTTATAACCTTCCTAATTTTGTACCGCATAAGATAAAAATCCATATTCCAGGCCCTTTTTATTCTCAATGCTCGCCTGATTTTTCAAATATTTATTATTAACTTTCAGAACACTCCCACGATTCCGCTCAATTTTTAACATAAAAGCACCTTTTTCCCCAGCAAACTCTCCTTTAAAAGTAACAAAATTTAGATAAAACAAAAACAAAACAATCCCTGCCAAAATCAATATCCCGAATTGCATGTTCTTTTTTACTTTTCAATTCCACTTCCATACAAAAACTTTTTAAATTCTGCCCTCTTCGCAAAAAGTTCAGATTTTATATATTTTTTCCTCGCCGTTTTTCCCAGTCGCTTCTTCATTTCTAAAAATATATTTATCAAATTCACTATTTTCAAATTTATTTGAATGTTCATTATTTTTCTATTTTTCTTCATTTTTCATTTTCCTTAATTTTCAAATTTTCATTGGCTTTTATTACTTTTTATTAATCTTTATATTTTCAACATTCCTAAAATTTTTCTATTTCCTTTTGAATCTTCTATTTTTATTTGATTTTTCACTCATTCTACGAAAACTTACATTTTTAAAATCTCTTTTTATTACTTTCCTCTACTATTCCATTGTCCCAAATATTTTTCCCTTTTTTCATCTTAAATTTCCTCCTCCCACAAATTAGCTTTTAAATAGTCATCCGAAAGATTAATCGGCTTTTTAGCTCTGATAAATACTTATAATCGGATATTTTGCCGCATTTATTGTATTTGTGGAAATTCTATAATAAATCTTTTTCCCCTTTTTATCCAGCAACTAAACAGAAAATCCCCTTTCAAAATTTCCCTCATTTGTAGTTCTTCTCCTAAAAATCAGCATTTTTATTGGAATTATTTGTCATATAAGATAAGTTTTTGGAAATCTCCATTTTATCAACAATATCCTTTTTGTCCATTTTTCATCTAAAAATAAGCCATCTTTTTCAGATATTTTTAAAATCCAGCACATATTCCTTCCTATTGTGCTGTGCATACTGCTGAATTTTCCTAATAAACTGGCTAATATTCCTCTTCTGAATTGCAAACTCCTGATTTTGTCTCTGTTTCTGCAAATTCACAGAAATAACCATAAACAAAAATCGCCATAATCGAAAATGTACAACAAAAACCCTCAATAAGCGTAAACCCATTGCCATCCCTTTTATTCTCATTTTTCCCCTAAATTGATTAACCTATTTTTTTAATTATATTATACAATATTTTTCTAAAAATCAAATTATTTTTAAAAATTTTATTAATTTAATATATAATTAAAAATTTTTAAATCAAAAATAATCTAAAACTTAACTTAAAAACTTTATAGAAATTTTTGAAAAATATGCTATAATTTTACAGAAAACTTATTTTTAAAGTTGAACTAAACTGCATTTATGCTATTTCTCGTTAAAATAGTTTTTGATTGGAATTTAGATTAAAGAGTAAAATCGTTTAATATTAAAAATTTTTGAAAAATTTGTTAAAATAAAAATATTTTTATAAAGAAAAGGAATGATCAATATGACAAAATTTAACTATAAACCATTAATTGAATACACAAATTATGAAGGAAGAAAATATGTAAAACCCTGAAAAAGTTTGGAGATTTAAAGGAAGATATGGAGTCTTTTTAGAAAAATGGACAAAAATGCTAGAAAAGTTTTTACGGAAATTGCAAAAAGGCTTTTGGAAGAAAAAGACAGATGGATTTCATTTGCAGAAAGTTAGTAGTTTGGATGAATCAAGTCTCAGATTGCAAGACCTTATCTTTGGGTATTTTTTGCGGCAAGATGGGGATAGTGATACTGAATCAGGGATCGCTTTGAGAGTTTTTTAAAAATGAGAAGACTAAGAAAATTGGGATTTCGCTTTGAAGTAAAGTTTTGTTGAAAGAAAAATTGGGAAAAATACGCTTGAAAAATCAGAATAAAAGTTTTGGAAGTTCCGATTAATGAACCGCTTTTATTATTTTGTGCAATTTGCGAAAAGTAAGGAAAACTGTGCTTTGATAGATTTGAAGGAATGAAAGTAATAGAAAAAGATTTTTAAAGAGGGAAAAATGGGGAAATTAGGAAAGTTTTGGTTAAGTTTGATGTGGAAGAGATTGAAAGATTTTGAGAGTTTGATGAGTTTTTGTTGAGGAATTTCTTTGAAGGATTTAAATTGCTTATGCCATTTTATGTCGCTACTCATTAAATAATAAAATTTTTAATTTTTAAAGAGATTCAATACTGCTAAACAAAAGACTAGAAAAATTTGGGAGTGATGATTTTGAATTTTGATGAAGCATTTAAAATACTGGAAATAGACCTGACTTGGATGATAAAAAGAAAATAAAAATTGCATATTCTGAAAATGTTGAAAAATATCATCCTGAGGAATTTCCTGAGATATTTATGAAGATTAATGAAGCATATAGAGTTGCTTTTGGAGTTTGAAAAGTTCGATTTTGATGAAGTGAAACTCAGAGAATAAGATGACTGAAAAATAATGAAAATGAAGAATTTTTGAAAGAGTGAAAAAGAATTTTGAAGAAAATAAAGAAAAATCTTTTATTGAAAATTTTGAAGATATTTTTTCTGATGAAAAATGAAAGTGAATTTGAGAATATTTTTTTCTAATAAAAATAATCATGTGAATAAAAAAACTTTTTGAAGAATCTGAAGAGTTTTCAAATATTTTTGATGAAAAGAAAAATTTAAAAAAATCAATATCTGAATGGATAGAGGGATTGAAGAGTCTTATTTCATCTGAAAAGCGACCGCTTGCAGAATATAGGAAAATTTTACGGGAATTTTCATTTTAATTTTGATAACTTGGAAAAGCAGATTAGAGAAATTTTTCAAAAAAAGTGAATTGTATAATTATGCTTGGAGAAATTTGACTAGAATTGAAATAGAACTTTAATTTATAATTTGAATAGTTCTGATGAGATTGTTGATATTTTAGAGAAACTTGGGCAGATTCTGAGAAAAATGAAAACACGAGTTTTCAAATAAATTGCAAAAATTTCAAGTGAAAAATTTTTAGAAAATGAAGAGGGATATGGAGTAGTTTATTCAGGATTATTTTAATATTAATGTTTTTAAATTATTTTAAAAATGTTGCATTGTATTCCTATCGGGATATTGAGCAAGTTGGTAATACTTTTTAAATTTGTATTTTATAAAATAAAAATGAATATATTGAAATTAATAATTATATGAAAATTTTTAGGGAATGGGCTATAAAGATGGTCTTGAAGCAAAAATAACTGTATTTATAATGTTTATGTTTTTATCAACTATTATAACTTTATTTTTTTCTAGATACTAATGTTGCATGGAATATAACAGTCTTTGAGGAATTTTTACAATCATAGACTGGCTTTAACATTATTTATGAAAAGATTTTGGCTGGAGTATGAGATGCGGATTTTCAAACTATTTATTTATACTAATGACTATAATTTTTGGGAAGATTAATAGTTATTGAAATGCAGAATATGATTCATCATTCTCAAAATTTTTTTACTATATTTTTTTATTAATATCTCAATATTTATTTATAAATATTATTTTTATTTATAAAAATGGTAACGACAACTTATGTAAGATATGAAAAAAATAAAAGAATTTTTCAAAAATTTTGAATGTCTTTGTTTTAAAAAGATAAAAAAATAAGGAGTGATAATTTTTGAATTTTTGACAAAGCTCTTTAAAATACTAGAAATAGAGCCAACAGATGATAAGAAGAAAATAAAAATTGCATATTCTAAAATATTGAAAGAATATCATCCAGAAGAGTTTCCTGAGATGTTTATGAAGATTCGGGAAGCGTATCAGACTGCTTTTGGAGTTTGAAAAATATAATTTTGATGAAGTAAAATACAATAAAACGAATTTTAAAAATAGAAAATTTTTTTGAAATTGAAAAAATTTTTGAAAATAATGATTATGAGGAGATTTGAAAATGATATTCAAAATACAGATATTGAGGATGAAGAATTTTTCTGATGTTTTTAGTGGAAAAATATGAATGGATGGAAGAAAATCTAAAGTCTTGGCTACAAAGAGATTCGCAGAATTTTAAACAGAGAAAAGTTTCTTTTTATTTACTTAAAAGTTTTTTAAAAAGATTTGATAAGTTTTCAGATGATGAAAAGTCTAGAATTAGGATATTTTTAGGATTGGAAAAATAATGATTTTGAAGATAATTTGATTTTAAAATCAGAGAATCTTTTTGAATTTGAAAAAGAATACATTATTTCCTGTTTGTCAAATAATAAAAATGAATTTGGGGAAATAAAGGAACTTTATAGCAGTAAAGAGAAAAGAGAGAATGACAAGGCTCTAGAAAATTTTTGTGGAAAGATATTTTAATGTGAAAAGTTGAATATTTTTGGATTTTTTTATATTTTGGAATATTTATTGTGGAAATTATAAGTATTTTTGATATAAAAAAATAAATATTCACAATTTATTTTTGATTTGATAAATAATTTATTTTTAAAAGAATAGTTTATAGTTATAAGAAAATAAAAATATATTTTATCATTTAGAAATCACTTGTGAAGACGATATTGGAGAAGATGACGCTTTTATACACACTCTAGTATTTCTTCTTAGTTGTATTGCGCTAATTTTTTTATTTTGCATATTTAGTTTACCAGCAATAATAAATACAAAGGAAATAGATTATAGAAATGTCATGAAAAGTTTTGAATTAGTGAGAATTTATTGATTGTGCTTACAGTTACAAGAATTTATTTAGATTTTTTCACTTGCAAAACGTGGAAACAATTTAAACATGGCAAGTATGTTGAATATACAGATAATTTTGCTGAAGTTATTTAATTTCTATTTATTTTAATTATAAAATTAAAGATTTTCTATTGTTTGGAATATTAATATGGATGATTGTAAAATTAATAATTGTAAATAGAATAAAAATATTTAAGATTGAAAAAGTATGCAAAAAATTTTAGATAGAATATATAATTAAAAATTATAGTTAATAAAAATAAAAATTATTAAAAATCAAAGAATCAAGACTATTTATCAAAAATAATAAAATATAAAAATAAAAATTGAAAAATGCTATATTAGAAAAATTTTCTAAACTTTTATAAATGACCAAAATATTATTAAAGGAGAAAAATAAAATGGGAAGAATGATTGAATTGATTTGGGACAAACTAAATAGTTTAAATACATATATTGACTATAATGGAGAAATACAGTTTATAAAAATGAATATGGAAATATTTTGATTCGCTCTGTTGTGGGAATTGATGAAAATGATGCAATAATTGTAGGAGAATTAGGAAAGAAAGAAGAATGATGAATGCTGGGGAAACTATGAGTAATTTTTAAAAGAAGAATGGGAACAGATGCAAAAATTAAAGTTAAAAATAGAACTTTTGATGCACAAATGTTATCTTCATTTGTTTTTGAAAACATTTAAAGGAAAATGCAGAAAAACAGTTAAATGAAAAATAAATAGGGCGATAATGTGTACCTGCATATTTTTAACGATAAACAACGCAGAGATACAAAAATGGCAAGAGAATTGGCAGGACTTGCAGTAGAAAGACTTATAAATGAACCAACGGTCATGGCATTGTCACTTGGAAGCAATATTTTAAATCAAAAATTTAAAGTTTATTGTGCTTGATTTGGGTGGTGGGACATTTGATGTTACTTTGCTTGAAACATTTGAGGATATTATGGAAGTGCTGTCATAAGGGAGATACAATGCTTGGAGGAGAGGATTTTCACCACTAAAATTTGTGAAATTTTTGAAAAATATCAAGTTATCAATAGCAGATTTGAGTCGTGATGAAAGAACAAAATTATACACAAAAAGCAGATAGAGCAAAATTAATGTTTTGAAGAATGTAGAAATCGAGATGGAAATTAAAGGAAAAATATAAATCAGAAATTACACAAGAGAATTTTAGAGAGACTGTAAAACCATTGTTGTAAAAATGAAAGTTGCGATTGATAAGGCTCTGCAAGATGGAAAATACAGATGCTAGGGAAATTGAAAAAGTTATTTTAGTTGGAGGAGCAGTAAAATTAGGAATTATTGAAGAATCTGTGGAAAAATATTTTCATAAAATGCGTGAGAAAAAAATCTATTTTAATAACGATGATTTTATTGAAAATAATAAACTAGTATCACAGCAAGCAGATCCCGATACAGTTGTGGCTTATGGTGTTGGAATCGCAGTTGGAATGAAGGAAAGAAACAAAGTATTTTAAAGAGAGAATTCTGACTGATGTGTGTCCATTTACTCTAGGAACAGAAATCGTAGGAAGACGATTCGCACTGATTATTCCTAGAAATACCACAGTTCCCTACAAGTAGATCTGAATATTTTTACACAATAGAAGACTATCAAAGTCAAGTAACTGTCGGAATTTATCAAGGAGAAAGTTTTTGAACATAGATGATAACTTATTTTTGGGAGAATTTTTTACTAGATGTGCCACAAAACTTAGGCAGGAAAAAGAAGCTACAAATGTGAGATTTACTTTATGATATAAATGGTATTCTGAAGTGGAAGCGACAGTTGTGAGTACAGGACTTAAAAAGTAAATTGATTGTAAATGGAGATTTATCTGAAGAAGAAAAACGAGAAAAATAAAAATGCTGGAAGAAATAAAAATCCAATCTGAAAAATAAAAATATAGGATAAACTGTCGCTTGAGAGAGCAAATAGAATTTATGCTGAAATAGTGAATACAGAAATTAGAAATCATATTTTCGAATATTTAGAAAATTACCAAAAATTGTAGTAACAGGCGACAGAATCCGTATTCAAAAAGACAAAAAGAGTTTTTTTCAGAATTTCTTGACAAAATTGATCCTGAAATTAATGACATGAGTGTAGAAGATATTTTTGAAAGATTTTGAAGATGAAACGGAAGAGGAAGATACGGAAGAAGAAGATGAACTGGAATTTTGGAATTAGAAAAATAAATTTTTAAAATATTGTGTTTACTGAGATTTGTGGACTTTTATAAATAATAAACGTAACTTTTTATAAGGAGAAAATGATTATGAAAATAAAAATTGTTGAAAAATATTTGAGGTTAATTATTGGCAGGAAATATTATGAATGCAGAATACATAAAAAGAAATGGAGAAATTTATTATCGGGACTGGAGCGAAGAAAAAGCCAAGAATATTAAAAATATAGATAAGAAATCATTTGAAATATTGGAAAATGATTTTGCAAAAAGATAAGAATAATATTTATTATCAAGGGGAAAAGATTGAAAAGATAGATCCTAAAAAGTGCTAAAATATTTGGAAGTCATTTTGTAAAGGATGAGAAAATTGTTTTTTGATGCTTATGAAAAAGGAATTGAAAGATGTGATACAAAAACGCTTTAAATCGGTTGAGATTATTATTTTAAAGATAAGAACAATGCTTATTTTGATATGAAAAATTGATGAAAAAGTTGATTTGGAGACATTTGTTTATTTGGACTATTTTTATGCTAAAGATAAGAATAATCTGTATTTTTTATGGACAAAAAGTGAAAGGTGTAAGTCCAAACAATTTTAATTTTTGACTTTGTTAAGCAGTGTTCCTGACAATATCATTAAAAGCGGAAATGATTTTTATCTTGTTTATGAAAATAATTGAATGAAAAAAATATATGCAAAAAAATGGATTTCCCAATCGACAGGGATACTTTTGAAAGTTTTTTTCCATGAGAGTTTATAAAGATAAAAAAATAATTTTATTATTATGATGATACTGATGATATAAAAAGGGAAAACACTTATTAAATTTAAAAATGAAGTTTTCGATATAAAAACACTTAAATTTTTGAAGGGAAAAAAATAGCGAAAAAGTGATGAATATATAAAAGATGAAAAAGAATGTCTATTATGTGGATGAAGAAAATGTAGAAATAAAAAGATAGAAAATGCTGATCACAAAACCTTTCAAGTTATTGAATACTTATATGCAAAGGATAAAAACAATGTTTATTATCAAGGGAAAAATTAAATAATGTTAATCCAAATTACTTTAAAATTGTAGAAAATGAGATAAAATATAATAATGAATTTTTATAAAATTGATGAAAAATATGAATCTTATAAAATGGAAAGAGAATAAAAGATTGGTAAGATAAAAAAAGGAGCAAGTATTATGAAAAGAAAAAGTTTACTAAAAATATTAATTTTTATTTATTTTGAAGGGAACTATCGCAATGCTGAATATTTTAAGGAAAATAGAGAAGTTTATTATAAAATGCCATATTTTGAAAATCAAGTCGAAAGTGAAAGGTGCGGATGCAAGACTTTGGAGAATGTTGGAGAAGATAATATGGAAATACATGGCTTTTTGGAAAAGATAGCAAGAATACTTTAAATAAGAAATCATATTTCTGGTTATTTAAAAATTATCAAAATGGTTGTAGCAACAGGCGATAGAATCTGTATTCAAAAAGGTGAAAAGAAAGTTTCTACAGTTTCTTGATAAAATTGATCCTGAAATTAATGATATGAATATAGAAGATATTTTTAAAAAGATTTTAAAGACGTAAAATGGAAGAAGAAGATATGAAAGAAGAAGATGAACTAAAATTTTGGAATTAAAAATAATTCTTAAGTATGAAGAAAAATAATTAAGTATTTAAATTTTTAACAATTTTGAAATTACAAAAATGGGGTAAAATATATTAAGAAAAATAAAAATATTTAAAAAGAGGGAGTAATAAAAATGTCAAATTTGAATAAAGAAATTGTTAATGAGATTTTAGAAAGAATAAAAGGGATTTTTTTGAAAGAAATTAGGGAAAATAATGAGGAACTTAATATTAAGCCACTTTGTCATGCAAAACTTTTTGGATAGAGAAGAAATTTCTTTGACGGAGTAAAGTGGGAGGATTTTCGTATATTCCGATTGGAGAAAGAGCACTGATGTTTTTATGATGAGTTTTTCAGAATGTGAAGATGAGGAGGATGATGATGAAGATGGAAATGAAACAATGGCTCTGTTTGCTCAAATTAATTGTGAGGATTTAAAAGGACTTGAAAATTTTTCCTGAAAAGGGGCTTATTCAAATTTATATGCAAGGGATACAGATTTTGAAGTTTACAATGAAGATGACTTTAAAAAGTGATTTATTATGAAAAATATTGGGAAAACATTATAGCGAAGAAGAATTGAAGGAGATTTATAATCCAAAATTTGATTGTGGAGATTTTTCCTTTTGGAGAAACGCTTGAAGAGAAATTGGGTATGCATTGAATTTTTCTTCGATGTATAATATTTCAGAAATAAGTGAGGAAAAACAGGAAAAAAATATCTTGAGACAACTTTTGGAAAAAAATGAATTTAAAATTGTCAGAAAAAGAAAAGGAAGATATATTTTTAAAGGTAGAAGATGACATATTCTATAATTTTAAATGGAATGAATATATTGACAAAAAAATATGGAAATAGTAGATGAAAAAGCATGTGGAATTGATTCAAGAACGCATTGTGGCGGATATCCTGATTTTTTTCAAGGATACGACCCTAGAGAAAAGGAAGGAGAAAAAGAAAAAAATATGATACGGTTCTTTTTTCAGTTAGGAAGTGATTTGTCTAAAGATGGAGATTGGAGAGCTTTTAATTTTTGATGCTGGATTTGTGAACTTTTTTTATTAACAGTAAAAAAATTGAAAAATAAAGATTTTTTTCAGATATTTTTGTTGATGTTCAATGTGTTAATATTTTTTTGAATGACAAGGAAATATGAGCATTTATCAAAAAGGATTTAGATAAATCTAACATTAAAAACGAAAAATTAAAAATGACAAGGAGCAAAATATGAAAAGAGAAAAGTTTACTAAAAAAATATTGATTTTTATTTATTTTAGGGGAGTCTATTGCAAAATGCTGAATATTTTAAGGAAAAATGGAGAAGTTTATTATAAAATGCCATATTTGGAAATTAAGTCGAAAGTGAAAAGGTGCAGATGCGAAGACTTTGGAGAATGTTGGAGAAGATAATATGGAAATACATGGCTATTTTTGGGAAAAGATAGCAAAAATGTTTATTTTATTGGGGAAAAGATAAAAGATGTTTCACCTAAAAGGATTTGAGATTTTGGATGCCAAATATAAAAGATGATAAAAAAACTTGTATAAATTGGAAGATAAGTTGAGTTCTTATTTTTTTCAAGTAATGAAATAAAAACGAAAAAGTTTCGATTGATGGACTTGATGTGAAAAAGTTTTAAGGTTTTAGAGAATAATAAAGATTCCTACTTCGACTATTATGTAGATAAAAGCAATGTTTATATTGATAAAGATAATTTGGAAAAATAACAGGAGCGGATAGAAATTCTTTTGAAATTTTAGGGTATTCTATTGCTAGAGATAAAAATAATGTCTATAATAAAGGGGAAAAATTAGGAAATATAGATATTGCGAGTTTTAAATATTTTGATAATGGATAGCGAAAGATAAGAATAGAGTTTTTTATATGGATGAGCGTAAAGATATTAAAAATGCGGATGCGAAAACTTTTGAGAGAATGGGAGAAAGCTATTATTTTAGGGATAAAAATAATGTTTTTGCTTTAAAAAATGATTATCCTGACTCTAGTTATAATTTGGTTTTGGAAATGTCGAAAAAAATATTGATAGAAGTAGTTTTTGATATTTTGAATGCTGAATTTGGGAAAGATAAAAATGGCGTTTATCATTTTGGAGAAAAAATAGATGGAATTTCTTCGAATAATGCTAAAGTTGTTGAAGAATTAGGAGATTACGATTATATTTTTCAAAGTGGCAATGATCATTACTTGGTAACTGTAAATGAAGGAAATTCATATGACAAGTCAGATGATAATACAAAAGAAAAATTTAAAATAAAGAAAAATAAATGGTTTGAATATTGATTATGACACATTTAAATATTTTTGAAATGTACGATTTGTATAAAGATAAAAATAATTTTTATTATCATTCAGATAATGACTTGAAAATTAAAAGTGGAATTGATGTTCAAAGTGCTGAAAAAAATGATTGAATTGCGTGATTTTTATAAAAGATAAAAATAATATTTATCATTTTTCTGATGGAAAACTTGAAAAATTAATTTGAAAATTGATGTAAATAATTTGGAATATTTGGATGATGGAAATTCTGTTTTCAGTAGTTATTTGAGAGATGGGAAAAATGTTTACTTTGTGAATGATGAAGAGGGAAAAATAAAAATTGTGAAAAAAATGTTGATAAAAACACATTTAAAGTTGTAAACGGAAATTATGGAGTGGATAGTAAAAATGTTTATTATTTGGGAGAAAAATTGGATTTTGTAGGATTAGATGGTCTTAAAATCTTTTGGTGAATATTATTTAAAAGATAAAAAAATAGTGTCTATGAAATTTCCATGAATGACAATGATAAAGTGAAAGTAAAACCAATAAAAATTTGAATATTGATGTGGCAACTTTTGAAGATATTTTTCAATGAAGGATTATTTAAAGATAAAAATGCTGTTTATTATGCAGAAGATAATGATGGAGATATTTCTTTAAAAATACTACAAGGAGCAGATCCAAATACATTTGAGTTTGGAATTATTTCTAAAGATAAAAATAGTGTTTTTATTGGAAATCAAAAGTTGAAGGCGTGAGTTCTAAAGGGTTTGAAGTATTGATGATACATTTAATTTTATGAAAGATTATAAGAATGTTTACTATTTGGATAGAGAAAGTGATGGAATTACTTATAAAGTAAAAGTTTTAGATACAAAAGGAATTGATATTCCAAGTCTTGAACTCTTGGAGATTCTTATAACAAATATTACAGAGATAAAAACAATATTTATTTTTGAATGATAAAGATGATAAAATGGAATTTGAAAAATTGGCTGGTGCGAACTGAAAAACATTTGAAATTGTTGACGATTATTTTGCAAGAGATGATAAAAAATGTTTATTTCTTTTAATAAAAAAAGTGATTGAGTAGATGCGAAAACTTTTGAAAAAGTTGGTTATGATATTGTAAAAAGATAAAAATGGAGTGTATTTTTGGAAAAATGTTTCAGAGGAAAATGAAAAATCTAGAAATAAAGACAAAAACTTGAAAGCAGATGGAATTGATTTGAAGACATTAAAGAAATTAGATAACGGTTATTTTTAAAGATAAAAATAGTATTTATTATGAATTGAGTGGTAATCTTTATAAAATGAAAAATGTTGACTTATCGACATTTGAAGTTTTAAATTCGCCTTATAACAGTTCAGTTTATTTTATGAAAGATAAAAATAATGTTTATTATAATGGGAAAAAAATTGGATGGAATTGTTCCTAATGATTTTGAACAGATACAAAGTTATTTTTATAAAAGATAAAAATGGAATTTATAAATTTGAAGAAGGTGAAAATGAACAAGATCTAAAAAAATAACTCCAATTAATGCAAAAATAGATTTTAGAAATTTTAAAGAATTAGATTGGAAGTATTTTGGAGATGATAAAAAAATATTTATTATTTTGATGAAGATATTTTTTTAAAAAGTAGATAAAGCAGATATAAATTCATTTGAACGAATAGATTCTACTGGCTTTTTAAAGATAAAAACAATGTTTATTATGAGGAGAAAAATTAGAAGGAATAGATATAAACAGTATCGAAGTAGTAAAATGGAATGTGTATAAAAGATAAAAATAGTGTTTTTTTATGAAGGAAAAATTAAGAAGTATCAGTCCCACTAATTTTAATATTTTTTTGATGGCGGAATTTCGTATGATATAATTTTAGTTGACAAAAAAACGGAGCTCATAAATTGATGGAAAATGAAAATCAAAAAGATAAAATAATTCCACTTGACAGCAAAAATATTGACTTAAAAACTCTTGAAAGAATTGAATCTCCAATGGATAGTTCTAATTATTTTAAAGATAAAAATGGAGTTTATTTTTTGAATGGAGAAAAGTTTTAGGAAAATAAATGGAGCGGATATAGATACTTTTGAAGTGACAATGAGTGGAAAATATGGAAAAGACAGGAATAATGTTTATTTTTGAAGGTAAGAAAATGGAAGGGAAAAATCCGATTGAATTTGAGGAGGAAACGGAGATAAAAATAATAGGAATTGCTTTTGTTTGAATTGCTAAATTTTGGGATAAAAAAAGGAGAGTTATTGGAACATTAAAAGATATTTGTTAAAAATTCTGCTTTTGTTTGTTTTGGTAGGGAGTGTTATGAATGCAGGGTATTTTAAAGAGAAAATAAAATTTATTTTATTGACACAATAGAAGATTCTGAGAAAAAAAGAAGTTGTGAAAAATATTGATTTTAGGACTTTTTAAAAATTTTTTGAAGAGAATGATAATTTTATGAAAGACAAGGATAATGTTTACTATAAGAATAAAAAGTGGAAAATGTAGATGTGAATTCTTTTTCAGATTGAAAAATCCTTTTATTGTAAAAAGATAAAGATAATGTTTTTATATTACAAATAATGAAAATTATAAAAATTAAAAGGATTTAGTCCAGAAAAAGTAAAGTTATTGTTCAGTTTTACGTACCAACTATACTAATTAATAAAAATGGTATTTATACTTTTGATAAATATGAAAATGGAGAAATTACGATAAAATCAATAAAACCTGCAGAAATAGATATGGATACTTTGAATGTTGTTGATGGAGAGAATATGGCGATGCTTTTTGTATTTAAAAAGATAAAAATAATGTCTATTTTATTAATTATAAAGAAAGTGAACAAAAATTTTTAGATACTGATATCGAAAAATGCAGAAGAAAACTGAGAATGATAACTATAGTATTGATATTGAAATAAAAATTAGAAGGAGTTGACAGTAATAGTTTTTGAAATAGATTCTATATATGGAAAAGATAAAAGAATTTATATTTTTAACAAAAATAACAGGGTAAATCCTAAAACTTTTAAAGTTATTGGATCAAATAAACTTATTATCAAAGATGATAAAGGGGTTTATTATCTTGGAAGAGAAGAAGTGAAAAATCCAAAATGCTGATATAAATAAATTTTGAAGAAGTATCGAAAGAATATTATCGAGATAAAAATAATGTTTATTATTATGATAATTATGATGGCGATGTAAAAAGTTAAAAGGGCAGATGCAAAAACTTTTGAAGCGATAGAAGGTTATGCGTTAGGAAGAGATAAAAACGCTGTTTATGACAGAGGGAAGTCTGATAAAGGGATTAGACCCCTGTGACATTTGAAGATTTGAACGGAGATTTTTTTATAAAGATAAAAATGGAGTTTACTACGAAGGAATGCTAATGAAAGGGATTGATTCAAAAATCTTTTGAGCCATTCGTAAATTATACACATGTAAAAGATAAAAATGGAATATATTCCTTTTATCAAAAAAAGAAAATGAAGTTGTTGTTGAAAAAGTTGAAATTTCTCCAGAAATTGATTTAAAAACTTTACAACCTATCGAAAATTATTCTGAATATTCAAAAGATAAAAATAACGTTTATTATCATTTCAAAAAAATAGAAGGTGCTGATATAAAAACTTTTGAACCTGAAGGGTATTCTATTGGAAAAGATAAAATGGGAGTATATTATGAAACTGTAAAGTAAATGGAGTGGATGTAAATACTTTTGAAAGTTTTGAAAAATGATTTTTAAGGATAAAAATAATGTTTATTATAAAAATAAAAGTTAGAAATATTCAAACCTAAAAACTTTGAAGTAATAGACTATTCTTTAGTAAAAGCAAAATGAAGATTTGTACTATTTTTACTGAAGATGGAAATAATAACACAAAATTTGTTCCATTAGAAAGCAAAAATGTCGATATTGATACTTTTTCAAATTCTTGATGATGATTATGCAAAAGATAAGAATAATGTCTATTACAAAGGTAAAAATTTTTAAGGAAGCAGATGTAAAAACTCTTGATAAACATTATAATGAAAAAATGATAACGGGTACAAAAATAAGGGATAAGAAAAAGTGTATAAAACAAAAATGATATTTTTTTGCAATTGACTTTTTGAAAATATGATATAATTAAATTGTTAAAAACCCTATAGGAAAAAACTTTTGTATTAAAAGTAAAAATATTGGCAAATTAAACTGGAGTTTTCCAGTTTTTATTATAATAATTTTAATGAGTTCCAATAACTCATACTTTAATACAAAGGAGGTTTAGAGCAGTGAACAGCGATGAACTTATTAGACTTCTGGTTATTATGTATATTGTTTACAGACTGACTAGATAGTCGAAAAATATCGAATTTCACCTCTGCCTCTACCCCTAGGGGAGTTAAATTATTCAAATTATTAAAATTAACAATTTTCTACAATCCGTACAAATCCTTTTTCCCATTCGCACATCCGAATCCCTAAAATGATTCCCCTCATTCCATTTCAAGATACATTTTTTTCACATCTTCAGAATTTCTCAAAATCTCAAAATATTCCCTTTATATTATCCCCAATCTTCGATAAAACCTGATGTTTAGTCTTTTCCTCCAAATCTCCAAGACTCAAATAAACATTTTTTGCCAAAATTTCATTATTTTTCACAAACTTAATCCAATCCTTATACCAAACTGACGGTGAAACTCCAACAACTCCTGCAAAAATATTTGTCTGATACCCGCACCACAACGAAAAAATAATCCTGCAAGTGAATATCCTCCTAAAAACATATTTTCACATTATTTTTCTTGAATATTCATAAGTTTTTACCAAATTTGGAATCAATTTTTTTCCTTATAAACTCTAATGTTTTTACCAGCTCCATCGCCAAAATTTCCTTTTTCCACGAAGAAGTGGCATTTCCCAAGGTGTCAGCTCACTATTCCAGTCTTCTATTTTGAAAGTTCGCTAATCCAAAAACTTTTATCTGTATTTTCAGAAATATATTTCACTTCATTGTCTCAAAAAGTTGATATCATGCTCATCAACAGGCTGTATTAAAATATATTCTGTCTTTTTATTTTCATTTGTATATAAAAACACATTCTTTTTTTCTTCTATTTTGAAATTTAATTTTTTTCATATTTGCTCCTTTTTTTAAATTTTTTTGAATATTGAATTTATTTTAAATAAATTTTGATTAATATAATTAATTATAGCATATGTTTTTAAAAAAATTTTATCCAATTTATTTATACTAAATAATCTTTGATTAAAAAAATATTTAATAAATTATGGTAAAATAAACTAAAAATATTTGATAAAATCTGAAATTTTTGTAAAGCTCTATCAACAAAAATATTTATAGAGAGGATAATGAAATGTTTAGAAGGAAAAAAAGAAATTTTTTTATGTTGAAAAAGTTAAAATTATTATTAATGAATCAACCCTTGACGTATTTAGAAATACAGTCTACTATGTAGATGTGCAGAACGCCCCTGTGTCTTAAAGGTGTTCCGTTTATTACCTGTGATATTTACGAAGATGAATTTTCTGACCATTTAATTGCTCAGGTGGGACTGGAAGATGATGAGGAAAACGATATATTACCAAGTGTAGAAGAACTGAAAAATAAAAATTGTTTGCTTTATTCAGTTAGATGAGCATATAATGAGATAAAACTGTTGAAGTGTTCAGAATTATATAAAAATATTCAAATGGAGGTTATTTTTTTATGAATATAGAAATTGTACAAATTTGTGATATTACATTAGTTGTAAAATTTGCCTTAAAAAAACTAAAAACTAATATTGAATATTTTTCCTTTGAATATGAAAAGAAATATAGAATTTCTATTCTCTAAAATAAAATAGATTTTTTTAGAAAAAAACTACAAAAGTCTGGAAAATATTGAAGAATGGTTTGATTATTGTTTAAATTTAGGATTAGAAGATATAAAAATTTTATTACCTGTTCTCATCTAAAAAAATTTAAATATTCCCTAATGATTTAAATACAAAGTAAAATTAAAATTATTTGCTATTTTAAAAATAATTTAATTCTTTATTTTACACCAAAATGGGAGAAAACAAGTGGTGGATGGAATATTACTTATACTGCTCACAAATACGAAAAATTCTATCAATGGAAAAACTTAAATTTTATGATAATACAGAAGATTTTTAAAAATGTATTAAGTAAAAATAGCAACTTTAATGATAAAATTAATTTTTCAAAATTTTAAAAATATTTTTAGAAAAAGCTTTTTAACATTTTAAATGGGGAAAGTTTTGGAAAAATATAAGAAATACTTTTTATGGACAAACTCTTTTTCAAAAATGCCTGAAATAAATGCAAAACTTTTTTATTCCGCCAAAATTTCTGATGTTTTTGGTGGAATGGGTTCCTGAATGACAGCCCTCCTTATTATGCACACAAAAAGGGCTTGAAAATGAATATGACAGTCTTACGGAGGAACTTTTGACACAAATTAGGTTTGCTCTTTTTATATTCTGTAAATGAGTGGTAAAATATAGTAAAAATTATAATGAAGGATTTATGAAATTTTTTTCAAAAGATACCTATTGTTGTAGTTATAGTAACAATTATTTTTCTAATAAAAAAATTAATGATAACAAAAATTAAAAAAAGGAGAATAAAAAAATTGGAAAACAAAAATTTATCTATATATGAATTAATCAAATCTTCTATTCGAGAATGTGGAAAAATTACCTGAAGATTTTTGCTTTTGCCTCAAGAAGAGGAGAATGGAATTCCTTGGGCAGATGGTGCAATGGATGGCGTTTTTGTATCATAGTAATACAAATGAAGAAAAATATAGAAACTTTGAAGAATATTGTATTTCAAATTTCAGAAGGAAAAATTTAAAGAAAGTTTCAAAATAATTTAGACCATTTAGATTTTTTTAATGATTTTCATCAAGAACTTCCTTGCTAAATTGGATTATTCAAGAAAGTGAAAAATAAATGCTAATAATTTATATGAATTTACTATCTCTCAATTGAAAACTTCTAAAAAAATAAAGAAAGTATAAAATTTTCTTTACCTGTACTATTATTAATGGGAGTTGAGAATGATGTTAAAGCAATGGAAATAATAAAAATTTTAGCTCTTTTCTAACGAGTTTACCTTATTTTGTTTAGATATAATAAACTAGGTTAGAAAAATTCAAATGAAGAGATTTTTGAAATTGTCAAAAAGGTTAAAGGATGGGGAAGGGTACATTCTATCGCATATTTAGAAGTTACTAATGATGAAATAAAAGATTGGTTATTAGAAGAAGGTTGTCACAATGAAATAGACCCAGCATATACTGCTCTAACTTTGCAGCAAAAATAAATTTACTAGAATTACTAGATGAAGAAAATATTTCTAATAAAAATTTAATGATATTTCATATTTAATTACTGCTTTATTAAATGAAGGACCTGCTTTTTGAATTTCATCCTTAGAAAATAAAGAAATGCTGATTGAAAAATATTTAAAAAGCAAAATATTTATCTTCAACAGAAAACGATTATCGTTCTGTTATGATGATTCAAAAATATATAAAAGATGATGAAAAATCAATAATAATTTTATAAAAATTTGCAATGAGATTTTAAATTCTGAAAGAACTGTAAATAATATAAAAGAATTAATGAAAAAGGATATTCTTATGATATAGCAAAATATATAAAAATAGACATTGAACTGTATGCTTTTAGAATATTTACAAAGTAATCTTCTAAAAAAATCCCTATATAATATATGATATATCAAAAAGAAAATATGGAAAAACTTGTCTCACTCGTAGAAAAAGACTACCATTAGAAAAATGAAAGGATCTCCTACTGATAAAATCAATTTTAAATATGAAGAATTTACAGTTTTAGATGTTGTAGTTAGAACTCTAGAAAATTTTTGAAGGACAGGAAAAATTTAATTATATGTGCCCTAAATTCTCCTTATGTAAATGTGAGATATGGAGGAACTAATACATTGCAAAAATGGAAAGATACAGGATATTTTTTTCCTAATGAAATAATAGAAAATATAAAAAAACTTAGAAAAAAATTGAAGTTGATGATGAATTGAAAGAAAAAAATTAAATAAATTAGTAAAATAATACATTATATCTTTTTATAAATTTGAATAAAATTAAAAAAACAAATTAGTAAATCAAAAATATGGAGGATAAAAATGAGTATAAGTTTTTATGTAAAAAAACAAGAAAAAAATTTTTAGGTATAAAACAGTTTTTAAATGTTGAAACTGCATTGAGTTTACTTGATATGAGCTTTTATACCTACAATACTGGAAATATTGATATTAATGATTTGCTGTTATCTCCAGTTTCTAATTATCAGTGTCTTTTAATAGGAGATGGCAAGGAAAGTGCAAGAGGATTTGAACTATCTTACGACACAAAAATATAACAATTATGTTGAGAGATTTTTTTACGCCATCATCTAGAGAAGATTGGCTTTTTGGCATTAGAATATATAAAAAGCGTTGACTAAAGAATTTGATTCGAGATTTTTGAATGAGAGAGGTGAAGTTTATACTGCTGGTAACATTGATAAATTTGACTATGAATCAGATATACTTTATGGAATAAAAGTAATTACAGAAAATATAAAAAGTGGAGAATCAGATACTTATGTTATTTTTTTGGTACAACTAGACCTGTTTCTTTCAATGAAGAAATGGTAGATGAAATAAATAATTCAAATAATCCTATAGATACTTTTTTTCAAGAATAGTAAGAAACATTCAAAAATTTAGATGCTTATTCGGCAAATCAACGTTTTTTATAAAAATGATGAAGATGAAAGAATTATGGGAGTCTTTATAGTCTGACAGAAAATGTTAGAACAATTCTTCCTTATAAACCTAGTGTTGAATTTCATAATTTAGATATCGTTAAAAATGATGATATAAACTTTTTGGAATATAGGTTTCGTTACTATTAATGGAGATGAAAATGATCCAAACAGTTATCAAGTTATTGGTCAATTAGATTATAATGATTTTATAAAAAAATTACCAAAAAGATAAGTATCGTTTTTATTGACGCTTCATACATTCTTGTTGAGCTGTTAAGTAAAGAAGAAATTTTAGGATTTTTGGAAATATCTGTTAATTAGAATAAAATGACTTTAAAAATACTAAAATTAGGAGGCATAAAATGGATAAAAATCGTAAAAGATGGGGTTATATCTTTGATGAAAAATTAGATATGTTGATTCTAATATTCCAAGACAGAAAAATTTGTAAAAAAATATTTTTTGATTTTATCATTAATATTTTTTTATCGTTGCTCTAATGCAATTATATTTTTAGATAAAACTTCCCCAAAACAAATAATATTTTTTTGGTTTATAGTGGAGGTTCCGTTTTTCTTTTTATTTTTTTACTATTATTATAAAGTAAATATTTCTTTCATCGAAAGAAAATTGAAACAACTTGAAGAAATGACATTGCTATATGAATTTGAAATTCATCCACTAAAAAGATAATTCATATATTTTTTGTGTATTATATTATTTATTATGTTTATTACAATACTCTATTTTTAAGTTAAATGAATTGTTAAAAATTTTACATCAAAAAGATATTTTTCGTTATTTTTTTATGATTATAACGATTGTCATTAATTTTTAAAGCTTTTGGAAAAATCTCAAAAAGAAAAATATTCTTTAATTATAAGTGGAAGAATTATAAAATTATTATATGAAAAACAATGAAATAGAATTTATAGAAATTGATAATATCCGTTATGCCAAATTTTATGCGGCTAATGCTGGAAAAAGGCAGAAAAGAAAGAAATCCCACTTTTTCAAATTTTTGATAAAGAAGAGAAAAAAATTTGTTGAAATGTCTATCAAGGCAACTGATTATTATTTGCTGAAAAATATTTTACAAAATATAATGTGATGATTGTTGATTTATATGATTATTTCTAATAGTCTTTATTATTTTTAGAAATAAAAATTTTTAATTACAAAATTAAAAATAAGGAGAAAAATAAAATGATTATTTTTTTATGTTGATCTTGCAACTGGTAATACTTTATTATCAGTATCACAACGATTATCTATTTAATAACAAGAAAAATACAATGGAATGTTTTTACATAGAAAATGAAATTTTATACCTCAAACTCTATGCCTACAAAAAGATTCCACTTTCTGATATTGAATACATAGAATTTTATTGCAGTCGTTTTCGTAACAGTTGCAGAGGATTGATAAAGATTCATACGATAAATTCAAAAGTAGTCAAACGATTTTTTTCAGACAAGTAAATTTACATTTTTTTGTTACTGAACAAATGGTTTTAGATGAAATTAATAAATTGACACCTATTTTTAAAGGAATATTCGATACCGTATACTATTAATTATAATTAAACTTTGAATGTTATAACTATAGAATTTTAAAAATTTGATTATATAATAAAAATTACTTTTAAAATTGAACTCAAAAAGGTATGGCTATTCAATTCAAAAATTTAAATTTTATACAATTTTAGTAGTTTGATTTTTAAATAGGTTTGAGTATATTTTTATTTATTCAAAAATAACAAATTTTATACTAAAAAGGAAGTGTTTTAAATGGGAATATATGAAATAATTATAGGAACAATGTTTATACCTCTTTTTATTTATTCTATCAATATTTTTCTTTAACATTAAGAAAAAGAAACATGCAAAAATTATATCCGCTGAAATTAGTGATGACTTAAAAGACTTAAAACCACGAGAATTTTTATAATTTATTAAAATGGAAAGAACAGCAAAACCAGTTTATTGTGCAGAAATTTTTCTTATTGGCAATAGACACCATTTATATCTTATTCGGCGGGTATGTTGAATATCTAAAAAGAGTTAAAAATTTGCACAAGAGTTTCCTGATTTTTCCAATCAATCCTATGTCATTTGTATTTATTAAATTTGGTATTCCTATTTTTTATGGTTTACTGTACTTTTTCTATTATTATTTGCCTTTATTTATGAAAAAGAAAAGAGAATAAAAGATTAGCTGAAATGCTAGATAACTTAGAAAAATACAGATTTTTAAATTATGCGAAAGAAGATTTTATTAACTCTGAGAAAAATAGTTAAAACTGGAATGGTCTCACAAAGTGATTTTAAAAATTGGAAGCAGATATTTATTTTCTATCTATCCAGCATACATAATTCCTTTATTCTTGGATTTCTGACATAAAAGTTGATAAAGTTTATAATCGTGGAGGAAGTTATTCATCTTTAACTTTTATTTTTACTAAATCTTTAAATCTGAGAAAATATTTTTGCTAAAAAGGAGGTTGCTGAAAAGGTTAGAGATTTTATTTTTGGGAAATGAAGATTTTTAGAGAGTGCCAATTAAAAATTTTTACACCTCAAAACCCTACTATTTAATTCTAAAGTTTTTAAGTCTTTTAAATATAACTTCAATATCATCTTCTATACTTCCTAAAGATTCCAAAATATCTTTCATCAATTGCGCTCTAACATAATTTTTCTTTTTTTCTAACAGTCTTTGATATATTTTTGATCTAAAGAATATTCAACCATCTCTTGTTACAAATATACTTTTGCAAAAAAATAATATTGTGATATTGACCTTCTTTAATCCTCAAACGATGTATTCGATCCTTTGATTGTAACAAATGTACTAAATTATAACTGTATTCGTACTAAATTGCATCGTGGCAAACAGAATGCAAAGAAACTGATTCTGCTAAGGTATGTGGATTTGTAATTAATACATCAATTTCTTTTTCTTAAATTTATTTAATATATTTTTCTTTCTTCTTCTGAAGTACTACCAAAATGACACCTGCAGATATTCCTCCTTTTCCAATTGAGAAGCCAACTGTCGAATTGAATCAACAAAAATACACCAAATAATTACTGACTTCCTTCTGAATTTAGTTGCTTTTACTTGTTGAATACAGGAATTAAATTTTTTCAGTTTTACCAAGAGAATTTATTAAATCTTTGATATCCTGTGAATAATCAACATAATCAATATCTTCTGGATCTGATGTAGTATCCAGTATATCTGAAAAATCTTCTGATTTTCGGATATACTTTTTAATAGCATTTTAGGATTTGATTCTAACTGTAATAACCTAATAATTAATGCTAATTTTGTTTTTAGTATATTTTTAACAATAAAAATATTAAAAATTTTATTCTCTTTATCTGATAGTTTGTATGGTAAAATAATATCTGGATTAACCTCAGGAACTTCCAATTGATTTTTGTAGTTCTACAAAAAATGGTTTGATCTTTTTTGTTGATATTTTCTATATCATATTCACTTGGAATCCTTAACTGGGCATCTCCAAAACCAAAAAGTCATTGTATTCTTCATGATATAAAATATGTAATAAATTCTTAATGTCAAGATACGAATTTGAAGAGGTGTTCTGTTAATGCTATTGTATATCTAGCATTATATGATATTTTGAGAGCATTCTACTCTTTTTACCATTTGGATTTTTACTTTATGAACTTCATCGAAAACAAGTAGTGTTTATCATCTATAATATTTTTTTACCTCTTCCAAAATAGAATCTAAACTTTCATAATTAAAAAGTAGTAAAATTTTTATGAACTGCTTTTATACAATAAGGCATTTTTCTTATCTCTTGAATTTGAATAATCTTGAATATTAAATAATTCTAATTTTCTTTTTATTACCAAAAACAATTATAAAATTCATCTTTCCATGAAATAAAAGAACTTCTAGGCCCAATCATAACTATTTTATCTACCAAACCTTTGTAGGATAAAAACTAAAAACTCCATAAACTGAAGATGTTTTTTTCCAGAACCTGGTACAGAAAAATTAGCAGATTTTCTCATTGCAAACATAAAAATGAATCCCAAGCCTGTTTTTCCCTTAATTTTTCTTACCATTTGACTATCAATAACACCTCTATAACTGTTATATTTTTCCAAGATTTCTCAGTCTGACTCTTTTAATTCCTAAACCCACTCTTGATCTTTCATTAATATATATTTCTTTTTGTATATACTCTTCCACTTCTTGAAAACGTGAAAATCAATATTATTTTTGAAGAATATTTTTCTATTATTTCAATTATTTTTATATTTTTATATAACCTATTTCTTTTTAAAAAAATAATTTATTTTTCCTCTGTCTTATCCCTAGAAACATATCTTTTTAATTGTAATTTATAAACTCTATTTCTTTAAATTAGAAATCATTGAAGAAGAAACAAGAACTAAATTATCATTTTCAAATTGAAGTGTCAAATTATCATTCACTATCGGTTTCCTCCCAGTTTTTGATCAATCTCTTCTAATCTATCTTCTAACTTCTCAATTTTTCTTTAACTCATCTATTTTCCCTTTTTAATTCTTCTATTTGTTTATCTTTTAATTTATCCAAAATTTCTAAGATCAATCTCATCTAAACTATTACATGCCTTTTCCATAGATTTTAACGGTGCATTTCTAGTTTCCCCTGCAGATCTTGTAACATACTTTTCCGTTGTACGCAAAACTCATTTTTATTTTTTATCTTCTGCTATTTCACCGATTTTACTTGCATTTTTATCAGATTCTTCTAATTTTTCATAAACTTGTTCCACAATCGGAGATTGCTCTTTCAAGTAATCTTTTAAATGTTTTAGATTACCGCAATATCATTTATTTTTTTCTATATATCTAGTTAAATCTCCAGCAGGTCTGCTTAAAAATTGACTCAAATACAGCATTCTTCAAATTTTTCTTTAATATCTCATCATTAATTTTTAACATTTTCGTAATTCCTTTAAAGGATCCACAAGATCTAAATCTCTAGCCAAATGAAATTGTTTTTCTGCATCAATAAATTCTAGAAACTCACTAATAAATTTGTTTCTTTCAACTTCTGAAATTATATTTTTTCTGTATCATTTACACTTTTAGTATATTCTGCTGTCGTTAATAATTTTGTTTCTACAATATCATGATAAATTCCCACTAATCTTCAATAGGACTATATCCAACTTTTTCGCAACACCATGCTGTAACATAAGTTCTAACATTTTTATATCTTTTTCATTATTCTCAATACTGTAATCCAATATAATGCAAATCTTTCCAAAATACTGTTTTATGAGTTTCCTTCTAATATTTCTAAACATGTGAATCTCCGATTTCCATCAATAATACGACCATCTAGCAATACAACTCCTGCTTCCACTTGCCCTGATAGCTTTTTATATTTTGCTGAGTCAATCCATCACGATTACTCTCTGTAATAAATTTATGAATACTCTCATTATAATTTTCTTTATTAGAGTAATCTATTTTATCAATACCATTTTCCATTTTTATATCTTGAACCAAGTAGAAATTCTATCATTTTGATCATTGTAAAACAACTTATCCAATCTAATCTTATAAACTGGATAATCTTTTTGGATGATTTCTAATAACTAATCTTTTTATTTTCTGTTTTTAAATACAGACTTTTCTACTAAATCGTTTTCTAATAAATTCATTTATATCACCTCATAATAAATTTCATAATCTGCAAACACTATTTTTAGAAATAGGGTCATAAAACATAGAAGTAGACTTTACAGAACTAATAACATCATGCACATCAAGCACAATATTATATTTATCTCTTAATAAATCATTTAAGTCATAAACTTCTATATAAAAGTTTTTCCTGTTTATACACAATACGCTCTAAAAATCTTCAAAATTTGCTCCTTCACCATTACTATACATAAGTTTATTTTTCCCTTATTCTTCTATAGGAAATTTATTCTATCTTCAATAAGAATAGATGTATAAAAATAATCGCCAAATCCCAGTTCATCTAATTCATGATAAAATCCATTTTTCTTCAATGAAAATGTTGTAAAATACTTATCTTTTTCCTATAAATTCTAAAAACATCTGAACAATATTGTTTTTAAATCTTCTTTGTTATTCCTAGTTTTTCAATTTACTAAAATTAACAAATTTATTTGGTGAAAAATTCATCAATTTCATATACATATTTTAATTTATAAATTTGAGAAGCAAAACATCGGCAAAGATTTTATTTTAGAAGATATATCATCCAATTCTATAACTCATTTTGTAAAAATTGACAGAAATAACTAGATGCTGAGTCATATTGACTTTTTACACATATCCTCTAGAAATTTTTATATCCTAATTTTAATAAAAATTGATTCAAAAATTCCTTTTTATAGTTTGAAATGTTTTTTCAATTTTTCTTTAACTTCTTGAACTGTATAAAGTTCTTCAGATAATATATCTTTTAAATCAAGAAAAATTGAATCATCATACTCTTTCAAATGTTATATCGTATATTCCACTGCAATTATATTCATCTATGTAAGAAAGATAATACCGCTAAAATGTTTTTAGAATCAACCCCATAAAAAATATTCATATTCATTTATAAAGTCCTGTTTTGAAATAGGAGATAATAACGACAACAACTCTTACCTGTTGTCTTCATCGACTTTTACCAAATTCTATTGACGGCATTCTACCAAATTTTATTTCAGGATATTTATCCACAGTACATATCTTTTTAATAAATTATGAAGTTCATATTCATCACGAATATCATACATTTTCATTAAATCAGGATACATTTTTAAAAAAATTTTAGACTTGAATATTCCTCATTTTTATACTGGCTTAAATTTAAAGTTTCTAAAAAGTCGCTAAAATCATATCCTGAAATATTATAATATCTAAATTTTTTTCTTTGGTTTCATAAAACATTCATATCATCTCTTATACGATTTTCATAACTTCTATCCACAATTTTAAGACTTTCTTCTTTTTCATAACCCTAATTCAGTTAAAACATATCATACATTTCTTTTAAATTCAATATAAGACATTCCATCATTAGCAAAATGCTTTTATAATATAATTTGTAAAACTTGCTCTCCCACGAGTATTCTTTTCTTTATCGAAAGTAATATAATCTTTATATACAAATTTTTCAAAAGCTCTCCGAATTATAGCAGGAATCTCTTCATCTTCTAAAAGTCTCCTGTAATGATTTTCTGCATTTTTAACCTGATTTTAACTCTATTTCTATATCTCAAACTTAAATAGTTGTATGTTTCTTCTTCTTAAGGCAACTAGAAATGCCTCTTTATTCACATCATATTTTAAATATATACTTGAAAAATCTTCTTTTCTGAAATATTTGAAATCGCTTTTCAGTATTGCAATTTAATATTTTTAGCAACTTTTTAAAAAAATCAACACTTTCTTTTGAAATTTTTCTTCTGATCTCTTATCTTCAATATTAAACTGGTATTCCAAAAATATATATAAGAAATTTAAATCTTTGCAGTTCTTTTGAGTCTTTTCCCATTTGCTTTTATTGCCTTCAATTCTTCTTTTCATTTTTATAAAAAGCTGGAGAACAGTATTTAATATTAGCAATCTTCAAACAATTTTTAGCTTTGCTGAAAGTCTTAAATAATCTATACTTATATCTCCCCTCATATTTATTGGAACTTCAATGTTAAGATCCTTCTTATACTTCTTATTTCCTTTTGTACTTTATTTCCCAAATATTCTGGTAATTCAAAATTCTCATCACTCTTTGGTAAGAAGTTCTGAATAATACTCATACCAAGTTCCTTTTAAAAATTTTTACTTTCTTCTGAAAGTCCTAAATCCTCAATAGGAATATCTTTTATATTTTTCTCCAAATTTATTTGAGAAATATTTATCTTTTGATATTTTCATTTCTATTTTCAGAAATATCTATATTATCAAAAATTATGATCTTTAGTAATTCTATCTTTGATAATATTTCGAATAGATTTTTCCTATCCCTTTGAAATTTTTATATCTTCTATCGAAACAGTTAATAAATCTTGAACAGTAATAATATTAATTTTTCTAAAACATTATAAGATCTCTTTGATAATTGAAGTATTTGACTAGGTATCTTTTCATAATTAAAAACTCCTTCTCTTCTTTAATTAATGTTCAAAATTTTTATGCTGTTGTGCTCTCACTTTTAATATACATCTCACATTTTTTTAGCTCAACTTTTTTTATAACTTTATTCATAATTAAATAGTTTTATATTTTGAAAAATATTAGTCTCACTATTTAAAAACAAAAAAATATTAACTATTTCTATATATAATAATAACATTTTTTTATTCTTATTATTTCATTTATTTAATAGTTTACTTTATTTAAAAATAAAATGTCAAGATAAATTGTGATTTCAAAAATTATAAAATAAAATATTTATAGAAAATTTTGCCCAAAAACATTTTTATTTTCTCATTCATTTATTTTTCAAAAATTTACAAAGCCAATATTTTTGGTATAATGAAAATTAAATAATAGAAAGTGATGGATAAAAATGGATTCACAAGAGATAAATAAATTTATAAAGGAAAATGTTGATAAAATTTATGATGAAATGGTAAAGTTAGAAGAACTATTCATGAAAATCCTGAACTTGGGGATGAAGAGTTTGAAACAAGTAAATTGATAAAAGATTTTTGACAGAAAAATGGTATTGGATTTTTTGAAGTTATAAATACAGGAGTTGTTGCGACTATTTATAATGATAAGGAAAATATGGAAAATAAAACAGTTGCTACTCGTGCGGATATTGATGCATTGCCGATTTTTGAAGAAAATGATGTTGACTATAAATCTAAAAATACTGGAAAAATGCATGCTTGCGGACATGATGCACATACAACTATTCAGTTTGGAGTGGCAAAAGTTCTGGCAGAAAATAAGGATAAATGGCATGGAACTGCGAGATTTTTCTTCCAGCCTGCAGAGGAAACTTCTGGGGGATCAGATAGAATGATAAAAGCTGGAGCATTGGAATTTGAAAAGGAAAAAGATAGAAAAATAGATGCTTTTTTTGCATTGCACATGGCTCCAGAAATAGAACTTGGGAAAATTGGATTAAAATATGGAAAGGCACACGCTTCATCAGCAAGAATACATCTTACAATAAATGGAGTTTCAGCTCATGCCGCATTGCCTCACAAGGGAATTGATGCAATTTTAATCGGTGCAAAAGTTATGGAATATCTTCAATCTATTGTCAGCAGAAGAATTGACCCAAGAGAAGAGGCTGTAATTACAATTGGGGCATTTAATGGAGGTTTTGCTGATAATGTTGTCTGTGACAAAGTAGAAATGAAGGGAACAGTTAGAACAATGTCTGAAGAAACACGAACATTTATAATTGAAACATTGGAAAGAGACTTGCCTAAGTTTGTAGAAGCATTAGGCGGAATAGCAAATGTTGATATTGTACGTGGCTATGCACCTGTAATTAATAATGATGAAATGACAGAAAGAGTGGAAATAACATTGTTGATTTGTATGGTAAAAAAATGCTTTGGAACTAATAAAGCACTTAGAATGGATGTTGAAGATGTGTCACTTTTTAAATGAAATTCCTGGATGTTTTTTCAGACTGGGAAACACGAGTGGAAGAAAAAGGGATTAATTTACGATTTGCACCATCCTAAATTTATATTGATGAGGAAAGTTTAAAAATTGGAATAGGATTACAATTGAAAAATATTTTAGAATATTTAAAATAAAAAGGAATAAGATGAATAAAATAAAAATAATTATGAAGTTGGGCAAAAGTCTAGAAATTGAAATAGAAAAATAGTATTTAGCTATGAAGGTCTTGGAAGAACTGATAGGGTTTTACTGTATTTGTACCAATGAGCGTGCCAGGAGATAAACTGAAATTGATATTATTTCCGTGAAAAAGTCTTATGCTAGAGGGCTGATAACTAGAATAATTGAGCAGTCAAAAGATAGAATTGAAGATTTATCCAAAGTGTTGTTTTGAAGATTTTGATGGCATGTGACTTTGGGATGTTAAAGCATGAAAAACAATTTTGAGTATAAGGATAAAATGCTTGAAGAAGTTCTCACAAAAATTTCAGGAATTGATTTTGAGAATGTACAAGTTGGGAAAAATTATTGAAGTGATGAAAAAGGTTAATTATCGAAATAAAACGGTTGAGCCATTTTTAAAAAGGATGGGATTATTCAAACAGGATTTTATTCTAGAAAATCCCACAATGTTTTTCTGGCTAAAGAAAGCCTCTTAAAATCAGAAATTGACAAAAATAATTATTGATAAATTTTTACAAAAAGTAATAGTTTTTCAGGCACAGAATTTAAAGTTTTTAACGAAAAATTAATAACACTCGGTTTTTGAAGCAAATAATGGTTAGAAATAATGAAAAAGAATGAAGTTATGATAATTGTTATTGTAAATAAAAATTCCCAGTATAATCAGCTTTTTCAAAAATACTGGAAGAAATGTATGATGAAAATGAGGCATAAAGTCAGTTTATATTTTCCGTAAAAACTGAACAAAATAACGGATTTTAGGAAAAATGTACATTTATTTGGAAGCCAGTATTTTGGAAGAGGAAATGGAAGGATTAAAATTTAAAATTTATCCAAATTCATTTTTCAAATCAATAAAAACAGGCACTTAAACTTTATGACACAGCGATTGAATTTTTAAATGAAGAAAAATAACAAAAATAATGGCAAAAATTTATGAAAAACAGTAATTGACGTATTTTCAGGACTGGAACAATCGCAATGATGCTTTCTAAAAATATAAAAAGTTATTGAATTGAAAGTGTTGAAGTTCTACTCATGCAAAGAAATTAACATCCCACTGAAAATTCCATTCAAAATGTGGAATTTATAAATGGAAAAAGTTGAAAAGGAACTGCCAAAAATTCTAAAAAGAGAAAATATTGAGCAATCGTTTTTTGACCCGCCAAGACGTGGAATTGAAGAAATTGCCTTTAAAAAGTGTCATATAAAATTGAAAAAAATTGTTCACATTTCCTGCAATCCTGCAACTTTTGCACGGGATGTGAAGATTTTAACTGAAAATGGGTATGTATTGAAGAAAATTACTCCTGTGGATATGTTCCTGCAAACTGGGCATATTGAGGTAGTGGGGGTAATGATAAAAATATATAAGTAAAACTAAAAACTATCTATTTAGACAGTTGTGGATAGTATCTGATGTTTTATTTGATGAAGGAAATATTAACTTAAAAATCATAGATAGGAATTGATAGAATACTGACCAATGTTAGTATGCACTTTCTTTACTGGACAAAAACAGTAAATAGGGTTATTTAATCAATTATAGAAGTCTAATTTTTAAAGATTATATCAAATAAATCCATGTAGTCTCATTGTAAAAATATTAAATTTTGCGATATAATAAATTATCTTATAAAGTAAAGGAGAAAAAGTTTGTGGAATGGAACCAAACTCATCATCAAAAACACAAAATGGAAAGGAAGAAAGAACCCAAAATGTGAATATTTTGATCCCATTGACTGATATGATGGAAATTGATTATGAACAGATAATATCAAGTTCAGCACTTTCGTAGACTACAGGATAAAACACAAGCATTTCTTTAGATAAAAGTGATTTTGTGGAGAACAAGGCTAACTACATCTAATTGAAGTGTCATCTATTGCAAGACAATTAGGATAATGATTCAAAAAGACTCCAGAGAAATATATCCAAACTTATTCGAAAATGAAAAATAAAAAACATTATTGAAAATATACCTTCCATTTTAGCATGTGCAGGATTGTTACATGATATTGGAAATCCTCCTTGGACATTTTGGAGAAGCGGTTATTGGAGACTGGTTTAAAAAAGAATTAGAAAAAGATGATTTTAATTTTAATAACAAACCAATCAGAAAAATTCTAAATGATCAAATGAAAAGAGATTTGGAAAAATTTTTGAAGGTAATGCATGTTTATAAGAATATTAACAAGATTGCATTCAAATAGTAATGATGTAAATCTCTCACAGTATTCTTAATACCTTAATGAAGTATCCGACAGATTCTACAAACTTCAAATAAAGATGAGAATATAAAACATAAACTAGGGTATTATTATTCAGAAAAATAGCATTGTAAAAGATATTTGCCAAACTACTGGTACAGAAATCGAAGGAGAATATGTAAGGCATCCATTGACATTTTTATTAGAAGTTCGTAGATGATGTTGCATATGCTACTGCTGACTTAGAAGATGCTTTTTAAAAAGGATTGTTTACACAGAGCAATTTATTGATTATTATCAAGGTGAAATTAATGAAATTAAAGATAAAGATACACATTACACAGAAGAAATATTGGTCAATTTAAAAGAAAGAATAAAACTAACGAAGATATTTTCAGTCATTTCAGAAATGTATGAAATTTTACAAAAATGGTTAATGTATGTTGTGGTATATCGTTTTTATAAGTCCTTTTGATGATATTATGAAGGGGTCATAAACATGATTTATTTTTATGGTACATTTCCATGAATATACAATTGGAATATTAAAAGGTGCTATGAAAAATTTGTATTTGATGACACTGAGATATTAAAACTGGAATTATCTACAAAAAATAATTGAGGTATTTTTAAATGATTTTATTTATGCTGTTAGATATTGGAATGAGGATAAGAATTATGAAAAGAAAAATTTTCGAAATCTGATAAAAATATATTAATATAATTTCACAGAGTTTAAGAGATGAATATATGAAAACTGAACTAAAAATGAAAGTGAAAGATTATATAATAAATTCATGATGGTAATAGATTTTATCAGCGGAATGACAGATTCATGCTAAAAACTTTATATCAGGAACTTTATGGAATATACTAATCTTTACTATATTATAATATATTTGAATAATTGTAAGTAACTTGAAGTAATAACATTAATACAAAAGTGAAAAACATTCATTATAAAGTTATTTTAGAAATATTAAGGGACAAGAAGTTTCCTTTATTTTTCTTTTTATAGATTATTAAATATTATAAATTAAGAGTGAGAAAGTGGTTATGAAAATATGTATTATGTTTTACTAGTAAAGAAGTGAAAAATCGATAAATTTTAGAAAGTTTTATAAAAATTATGAAAAACCATTGATTGATAGAGATATAAAATAGATATTGATAAAAGTTTATTTTATAAATAAAATAGAAGTGTAAATACTAATCTTTTGTTGAAAAATATTAAAAATTATCTAGAAATGAAGATTACAAGTTATAGCTAAAAACTACTATATTTTTACTACTATATAAAATTTAAAATTCCTGTAGGGATTGAAAATTTAAGGAAATAAAAACATTGTTATGTTGACAAAACCTTATTGATAAATGAAATATTAATAACAAAAGCAAAAGTAATACTATTTATAAGACCACTAAGATTTGAAAACAAACACTTAGAAAATGTGCTTATTAAGAATAAAAATAATTTAAAAAGTTATTATAAATTTCAACATATCACTAGGACTTTTAGAAAAATTATCATGAAAAATAACAAGAAATACTCAAGAAAAAGAAAGTTGAGAATTTATGAAAATATACACAAAATACGGCGATGAAGGATTTTACAAGGTTTTATGGCGGAAAAACGAGTCAGCAAGACTCACGTTAGAGTAAAAAGGCATGGAAAAATGGATGAAGTTTGCTCGTTACTTGGGTAATTGTGATTGAAATTCGAAGTGATAAATTAAATAAAATTTTAGGAGAAATCCTGCAAAGAATGTGAAAATATTCAGCAAAGAAAGTTATTTGACTGTGAAGTGATCTTGCAACACCTGACAGACTGCAGAGAATATACAAAAATTGATGATGGAAATGGCTTTGAGCAAGGATGGATGAATATATTCCCTGCTTCCTAAACTAGAATATTTTATAATTCCAGGGCGGGAGCAAGATTTCAAGCATGTTTCATTCTGATTCGGCAAGTACACGGAATCTTGAGAGAAAAATGACCGCTGTAATTGAAGCAGGCGAAGATATAAACAAAATTGGATTTCAATATATAAATAGGCTTTTCAGATTATTGTGATTGCATGCCTTGTGAATTTAAAATTGGGAGTTAATGAAACTGTTTATAAAAGTAAGAAAAATTTTTCAAAGCAAAAAGATTGAAAAGAAAAATGAGATAGAAAAAGAAAAATAAAAAGGAGCCTGATTCAAAAATGGAATTAGAATTATTGAACTGGAAAATATGGGAAGTTCAATCCCTAGAAAGGTGTTATAACTTCAATTTTCTTTGTAAGTGATGATGAAGTTATTTTTGACTTAAATAAAGAAAAAGTTGAAAAATTAGTGAAGGAATATGGCGTGAAAAGGGCTGAAACTGAAAATGAAACTTGTGGAAAAAGTAATATTATTATTCTTCGGTAAACCGAATATTGTTCCGATAGTCTGAAAAAGATTAAAGATAAATTGATGAAAATACTATAATTTTGTCAACTGTCGCTGGAGTTAGTCATTGATTTTATTGAAAAGCTATTGGAAGCGGATAAAAAGTGGTGAGAACTATGCCAAATACGCCTGCTCAGGTTATGGAGGGAATGACGGCTGTTTCCTTTAATTCAAATATTGAAGAAAATGAGAAGAAAGTTATTTTTAAATTGCTGAACAGTTTTGGAAAAAGTATAGAAATCGATGAAAAACTTATGCATGTTTATACTGGAATTAGCGGCTCTTCTCCAGCATATGTCTATGTGTTTATAGTAGCTCTTGCTGATGGCGGAGTTTTTAGAAGGAATGCCTCAGAGATAAGGCTTTATGAAATTATTGCTCGTTTGTTTTAGGTTCTGCTAAAATGATGCTTGAAACAAAAACATCCAGGTATTTTAAAAAGATGAAGCGACTTCTCCTGGCGGAACTACAATTGCCGCTCTAAAAGTATTAGAAGATGGTAAATTTAGAGGAACTGTAATGGAAGCAGTCAAAGCCTGTACAGAAAAATCAAAAGAAATGGCACAAAAGTAAGGCCCTAATATTGACACAATGCCAAATAAATGGGGTAGACTAATATTAATATAATAATTTATTTAATTTTAAATAAAATATATATATATTATAATCAATTAGAGGACTCTATGAAATACCACGTAGGAATTGATCTAGGAGGAACTAACACAAAAATTGGACTTGTAGATGAAAAAAGTAATATTATTTTTAAAACTATTGTAAAAACCGATTCAATGGAAGGATTTTCAGAAACAATTCAAAGATTGTCAAAAATTTTGCTTACCAAATTGAAGGAAGCTAACATCAGCTTTGATGATGTTTTCATCAGTTGGTAGGAGTTCCAGGTCCCAGTGCAAATTTAGAATTGTTAATTCCCAGCAAATTTCCTTGAAAAATGGAGTTGACCCTTGTATTAGAATTTGAAAAATCTGGAAACCAGTGAGTTGATAATGATGTCAACGTTATCACACTTGGAGAAATGTGGAAAGGTGCTGCTCAAGGATATAAAAATGTATTAGGACTTGCTATCGGAACTGGAATTGGTGGAGGAATTATTGTAGATGGAAAACTTGTCAGTGGAGAAAACGGAGCTGGTGGAGAAGTCGGACATATAAAAATTGAACCAAATGGAAAATTATGCGGATGCGACAAAGGATGCTGGGAAGCCTATGCTTCTGCTACTGAATAATCCGTGAAGCAAACAGTCAGTCGGTAGCAAAACAAGCAAAATTTACTTTATGAAATGACAAAAGGCAGAGAATTGGAAGCAAAAGATGTATTGATGCTCGCTGAAGAAAATGATAAATTTTCACCTTGAAATTGTAGATTACGAAGCTGAAAAATTGGCTTTCGGTATTGGAAACTTGCTCAGCACATTAGATCCTGAAATTGTTGTAATTGGTGGTGGAGTTGCACTTTCTGGAGATATTTTATTTGACCGTGTAAAAGAAAAATTAAAAGATTTTGCATTCCCATCAACTCTTGAAATTTAAACACTACAAGCCTACTCTTGAAATGATGCAGTGAATTTTAGTGTCGCTTATCTTGAATAATGTAATAATAAACTAACTTATACTATTTCATTTTAAATATAAGACTAGTTATAAAATCCTATTTGCAAGTGGATAAAGATCCCGCTGTTAGCAATTACTATAAAATCTAGTTTCTATTTTTAAACGGGATTTAGTATTATTTTTCATTTAATAGACTATTTTTAAAATTTTAAATAGTCTTTTATACTGTTTAATTTTTCATCACATTTTAATCTATATTTTCTAATTTATATTCTAATTTTTCAATTTACTTTAACTATCTCAAATTTTATTATTGAACCGCTTTTTGCATCAATAATAAATTCATATCTAGCATTGTTTGCAATAAACCTCTATTTCATAAACAGATTTTCCATTTTTATTATCCAATTTAATAAAATTAGCGCTGCTTCTGAAACTCCAGCATGTGCCAATGCATCTTTGCTCTATGTGTTATTTGTGTATCGAAGTTTTTATATTAATTTTCGGCACTAGTTTTATTTCACTTTGATCAATAACACTTCCCCTGTCAAAACTGACAGAAATAAGAAATATTGCTGAAAGTAACTATATAGTTAAAACTTCCTTTTTATTATTCTATTTATCATACATCACTTTCTCCATAAAACTCTTTTTATTTATTACTACTTTTTCTTCACTCCAATTAATTATTTTTTCCAGTGTAAATATCTATTTCAAAAATTATAGCAACATTTCGATAATTACCTTTACCTTATAAAATCCATTATCTTCCGTAGTCAAATTCAAGAACATTCGCAAACTGTCTGCCCGAACTTCTATAGAGCAATCTGCTTTTGCCTCTGATTACATTCACTCTTTCCTTTCCAATCGGAAAAACTAGTAACTGGCTAATAACATCTCAAGTAATGTCGTTTTAAAAATCTGATTTTCACAAGCCTGCTCCCTCTGTTTTAAATAATGCCTACAGTCCATTTCGATATCATAATTTTATACATTTTTCCCTCATAGATATACAAAGTCACTAAAATTTCTATATTTCTATAATACTAGTATATCATTTTTACATTAATTATTTAAACTGCTTTTACTCGAGTAAATAAGTCTGATACTCTGTTGAGCTCTATGTATCATTCTTTTCTGACAATTTAATAATACTATATAAAACATTAAAGAAAAATGAGAACTTTTCATTTTTAAATAGTTTTTATATATATCTATTAATCTGTCAATTGGCATTTCAGAGTAATAAATGTTATTTTTGTCAATTAACTCTTCCCTGTTTTTTAGTTTTTATTTACAAAATTACTGTCAGTGTTGTTCCTAAGCCAAATTCACTTTCCACAAAAATTTCTCCATTATGCACCTCATAATACCATAGAAAGTCCAAAAGTCCTGAATTATCACCACTTTTTAGATGGATCTACTTGATAAAAATCGCGCACCCATATTTTTATCCAGTTCATGGAATTCTATTCCATCATCAGAAATTCTGCTAATAATTTTATTTATCTATTTACATCTAAAATAATTCAACGATAACTGTTCCATTTTTGCTTTTCCATAGGAAATTGCATTTGAAATCAAAATTGTCACCTCGTATAATCAATCATTTCATCAATCTTTTGCATACCTCAGCACAATTTTTGTGACAAATTTTATATTTTTTACTTTCAGTACGCAAATTTGAGTTTCACAGTCATCTTCCAGCGATCACTTAAATTGATATTTTCCAGATTCAATTTCGTTTTCCACGTTCCATACGTGCTGCAGAGTCAGAAATCAGTAGACACCAGTTTTTGACATTTTTGCCCTTCCTTTTCAATGATCCAGAGGATCTTTGTGCTTCTTCAATTGATTTTTATATGATTTTTCCATATCCGACTGCAGTCAGTATAACTGTAATCGGAGTTCTCACACCGTGGGAAACGCCTGAAGTAAACTGCAACTTCATTTTCAAAGGATGTTCAGCTCGTCAAACATCACCGCCAAAAGCTATTTTGCAAGAGTGTGAAGTTCATCATCGCTCTTTTCCAAGGTCAATCCGTTGTGACAAGTCATTCCCCCTCATTAATTTCTTCTGCACTTTTTCTAATTTTTAATTGGCGTAAAGGCATTTTTAGTAATAATATCCTCCAATTGTTGAAAGTATAAGAAAAACGGCAAAATTATAAAGAAATATGAATGACCGTTTCAATGGCACTAGACTGTCCATATAGGTATTACCCTCGAATCCATACTTCTCATAACTTCCCATGATTAATCATTTTATTGTAAACATACCACTTTGATTATGACTTCACAATTATAATTTCTTTATCATCCTCTCGACTTTTTATTATCCATCTCAACCATTTGGAGAATTTCCATAAAGAAATTTAAAAATCCTTATCATAAATGGAAATTTTCATTATTCTGAATCATTGTATCAAAATTACTGTCAATTATAATTTCTCCATTTTTATCGTTAAATAGTCCAGCCTATGAATTTTGTACAACATCCTTTTAAATAAGTTCGCACGCTTGAATGAATAATATTTTCACTTATATAAAATACAATATACAATGAAGAAATTACAAGCAGAATCATAATCCCATATCCCACAGACCTATTTTTAACTGTATCCAATTACTATTAACAAATCTCTTCATACCTTTACTTTTCCTATTTTAAATTTTTTAGTTTTTATTTTTAAAATTTTCTAAATAATAAATTGATTTAACTTTTTAATTTAATCAACTTTCAGAACATAGCCAATCCCAACGAACGTATGAATTAATTTAGGCTCAAAAATCTCATCAATCTTTCAAATATCTAATGTAGACATCAATAACATTTGTACCGCCTTCTATAGTCATAATTCCATATATGCTGTCTCAATTTGTTCCTAGATACTACTCTTTTCCTTATTTCTATCATATATTCCAAAATTGTAAATTCCCTTGTTGAGAGTTTTATTGGGACATCATCACGAAAACATCGTGAGAATTACAGTTTCACTCGTTAAATTTGGTAATTGAAAAATATATTACTGCATTGAATCTCCGTTTGTTGACTCTCTTCGTAAAAGCAACTTTATTCTCAGCCATCAGTTCATCAAATGCAAAATGGTTTTACCAAAATAGTCACTCACCCATAATCAAGCCCCTTTACCCCTGTCTTCAATTCCATCTAATGCAGTAAAGTGCAGCAAAACTGGCGTTTTTATCCTTTTTCTTGCTCTTTTTAAAATTTCAAATCCATCTATTCCAGGCAAAGATAATATCCGATACAACAATATCATACCCAGTTGAAAAATATATTCAAGCGATCATTTCTATTAAAGCAAGTGTCAACAATATTTTTCCAAAATTAATCTTTAACAATTATATCATTCAAATTTCTTTGTTCATCTTCAACTCACTAAAATTCTCACAAATTTTCACCAACCTATCTTTTCGCCACTGTTGAAAAATACAAACTTGTCTGGTCTGTAGGAATTTACTCCATATTGAAATAGTGTTCCATTAGACAAGTAAGTGTGGCTTTCACTGATGATACAACCGCATTAAAACTTTCCAAATCCATATATTTCGCTCATCTTCAGTTGCATATCTAAATTTTATTTCACGCCGTGAATGGGATATTTTTGATGTAATCAAGATAATCATGAGGTTGAATTTTCTGCACTTTATCCAGAAACGGAACAATCCTTCTATCAAAATAAGTTGTTTCATACTCAGTAGCCTTCTCCATCCAAAATACGAACTACGTGAAACCTTTATAAACGAAAACATCTTCTAGATACTTCCAAAAATATCCATAATTTCCTTTTAATTCCACTAACAACATCCAATTCAACCAAATTAGTAGCAATATCAATATTTTCAATTTTGTTAAGTTCCTTTCGAAGTTCTAAGATTTGATAGTTTCGTTTTAAACCGTCTCATTTTCCAAGACCATTGAATTTTTCCCTTTAATGAATATATCCATCCAATTCAAGCATAGAAAGCGCTTTTCTTATCGTATCTTTAGAATACGAATATTTACGTGCCAGTTCAGACTCATCTAAAAATTCTCTCTGCCTTGAACGTTCCGTTTGTAATCCCTTATATCATTATAAACCTCTTTATATTTGCTCTACAGACATATCTCCTTTCAAGAAACATCATTTTTTATTATATCTCAAAAATTGAAAAATAACAATGGCTAGGATAAATAAAAATTAATTTATAATACAAGGAGAATCAAAACTTTTCTCCCATCTTATACTAAACCTATTTTAAAAATAAAAATTTATTTTATATTACCCTTTGTATTAACAATTATTTTTGTTGTGTAAAAATTTATAGAAAAGATTCTCATCTTCATCGATTGCCTTATGTTCGGTCTGATTAATTTCATCAACTAAAATTTGTTCCATTCTATGTGCATTCCACATTTAGCAATTTAGCAAGAGCAAAAAGTGGTGAAAATATGCGGAATATTCAAAAGTTTATATACAAATCCTGAATATAAACTCAACATTTGCACAAATTTCGAAATCCCTTTAGTCTCTTTTCCAATTTCTTTTGTAAGTTTTTCAAATATTTGAAAAATAACTCGAATTCTTCTCAAGCATCTTTGCTAATTCATGTTCTTTTCTTTAATAATACAGCACGAGGATCCGAATTGTGTGTAGACAGCATGTCCCATACCGTACCTCTACCTTTTTATCAAATGCTTTTATTAAATATTTTCAAATACTTTTCAATTTAACTTCATCATATGGATTAGTATTTTTCTCATATCTCCACCATTTTTGTAACCATCGAATTTGCTCCACTGCGCATAGGTCCTTTCAAGGCTCCAATTGAGGCAGAAATCGACTTAATATGTATCAGTTCTAGTTGAAGAAACCACATGAGAAGTAAAAGTTGAGTTGTTTCTCCTCCGTGTTCTGTCATGGATAACTAAAATCAAGTTCAAAAACTTCACCAATTCTGTAAATTGATTGTCGCTTCTAAGCATGTGAAGAAATCGTTTTTGCAATGCTGCTATTCTTCTACTGGATTATGAATGATCAAACTCTTAGTTAAAAATGCTTGTATCACACGCTGATAACAATAAACAAGAAGGCTAGGAAATTTTGCAATCAAATCTTAAAGATTGATCAATCAAGTTTGAAAGACTAACATCATCTCGGATTTTCGCTCAGTATAAAGACAAGACAGACCGTTGAAATGATGATTCATTATATCTGTACTCGGTTTTCTAATATGAAAATCTTCGATAAATCTATCTGGTAAATGCTGGTATTCTTTCAAAGTACTGATAAACATTTTTAGATTCAAATTAGAAGGAACTTTACCAAAAGCAATAAAAATATTGTCAAAAGCAAAAAGTCCTTTTTAAATTGAGCCATGTTTTTCAATAGAATACCACGATAATAAAGTTTTCCATCTGCTGGAATCCGTCTCTATCGATTGAGTATCCTAAAACAGAACCAATTTTGTTAATCCAACAAGAACCTCTGTCCCATTTTTATTCCTAAGACTCTTTTTACATTTAATTTATTATAAATGTCATCTGAAATAGAATTATTCTCGGTGAACATAACTCCCACATTAATAAAATCAACTGCTTTTCAGTGTTTTCACCAACTCCTTATTTCAGATTTTTCAATAATTTTATCTGTAAATTCAGTAGTTGTAGCATTTCCACCAAATCGTTGTTTTCACAACCGTCAGTTAATGTTTTAAATGGTTCTTTCAATATTTTTAAGCAAAATCATCAAGTTTTAAATATTTTAACATTTCGATTGAAGAAAGGTAGCAATGCAAGTGGATTTGCTTTTTATTTTGTCCTGCAATGTCAGGTGCTGATCCGTGTACTGCCTCAAAATAGCGATATACTCCAGATTATTAGCCCCAGGTGCAACCCAAGCCCTCCAACAAGTCCAGAATACTAAATCAGATAAAATATTCCATATAAACCATTGTAACAATTACTTGAATCTTTCAGGATTTGCAAATAAGTTGTACACATATTGTCAATAATAAGTTCTTTCTAAATTTCATGTTTTCATATTCTTTTTGAAATTTCTCTATGATATCCAAAAATATTCCATCAGTGAATTTTTCAAAATATTTGTATTATGAAATTCAACTGCAAACTTTGAAATTCCATTATGCATGTCCAAAAAGCACTTTAATAATTTTTTCTGCTTCCTTTTCTCGCAATTTCTTTCACAGCAATTGCACTAGTCTCTTCATTTTCATATTTTTCTTCACCATATAGATTCCTTTCAGTATTTTCACGGAAAATAGCCAAATCAATAATATCATATCGAGTTCGATCCAAAATTCCTAGACGCGCTCTAGCAAATCTGTGTACCTAGGCACTCGTATCTAAGATAACACTACTTTATACCTTTCTCAAACTCTTTCCAATTGGTAGCATTGTGTCTCCCTTGGTCGCAATTTTGTTTCTTTCTTCAACGCCATAAAGACCTCTCAGGCATAAGTTCTCCAGTCTCACAAAGATCCGATCCAGCATTTTCAGCCTCGAATTCCGAACTGGTCTCGCCGCATCAAAGATTTTACTAAACTTAGAGATTTCTACATCCAATTCCACTCTCAGGGTATTAATGTAATCATATGACTCTCCACTCTTCTCAAAATATATATAAATTA
>BNJU01002365.1_pt1 | contig 87190 bp, 92 predicted proteins | sample 8539281 | NCBI WGS metagenome assembly BNJU01 (sample SAMD00202456, study PRJDB9452) | human saliva metagenome | isolation source: human saliva | place: Japan
AGATAGAACAGACACACCCGCCAGTAGTGAAATCATAAATTTTCTCATAGTACTACTCCTTTAGTCCACACGGTAGAAGAAGTCGCTAGCTTCCCACCCTGCTGATTGACCTGTCCAAATGCGGTCTTTTCCAATATCAGAAGGATCTGCTATTTGTTCAACGTATACAGGTAGAGAAGTTCCTGCTGGAATGAATCTTATAATTGCACCACCCACCTTATGCTTAGGATTACTGAATCCTCCACTAAGGTGATTATCTGTTTGTTGAATTCGATTGATCAGCATATTTTCACCATTCAAGAAAACCTGATCTGCTGATCCATTCCCATCAAATACCAGTGTCCAACCCTTCCCATTTTCCCAGGTTCCTGCAATACTTGAAAAATCACCGTTCTGAATTTCTTGAATATTCATTCCGCTGCTTTTCTTACTTGAGCTTGCTGATTTAGAACCATCCACTCGCGTTGTGAAGTCAAGGGCGATCCAGCCTTGTCCAGATTCCAATTTACCCCAGGTATGACCATCCGCCTCTACGGTTTCCGTAATGGTGTGAATTCCTTTTGCGATCATTCCTGCAGAGGGAGCTGACGTCGAGGGCTCTTTACGAATTCGAAGATCCGACACGCTAACTTGTACTTGGAAGCTTTCTGATTTTTCTCTTCTGCTTTTGCTGTTGATTTGGAATCCCCTGAATCCTCAAACGTTTTCCAGTCAAGCTTACTGAGGTCCAACTTCTTGGCTGAAATCCCAAGAGCCTGTTCTGCTGTTTGGTCCCCACCAATTTGAATGGTTGCTTTCTTTTCTTCCTTGGCTTCCCCTTTTCCTAGTGCATAGAGAGTCAATTCCTGGTCCGGATTCACAGATTGCCAAGTGGCGTAGACAATTTGCCCATTATCAAAAAGGTCTAGGCTGGAGCGATAACCGCCCACCGCAGCTGTATAAGCTGTATGGAGCAATTCGGCTTTTTGACCCTTGAGGTAATAGATGGCAGAAACATATTGTTTGTTTCCAGTGTATTGATTGGACACCAAGAGCTCATCCACACCATCTTTGTTCAAGTCTGTAAAAGCGTATTGGAAGGTTACCGGAGTTCCTAAGCGCTCCAAAGCATCTAGATAAATGCTTTCTTCTGAACCAGATTGTATTTTACCTAATTCCGCAAACAGGCCTGCTTTATCCCCATTTTTAAGAGCAGTATCATACTTAGCATACCGCTCCAAAACCTCTTGATAATACTTTTGACCTGTATCCTTCTTCTCTTTTTTAACCGATGATGACGTTGCTGTCTTTGTTTTACTTTGGCGTTCATAGCGTTTGGGCGTACAAGCCACCAGAGCTAGAACGGACGCACCCGCCAGTAGTGAAATCATAACCTTTTTCATAAAAATTTCCCCATTCGACTTACTTTTTTCTTAAAATTATATCATTTTAGGCTGGGTTTCCCCAGCCTAAATAGTGTTTTTATTTTGATTCGCGTTTGCGTTTCAATCCAGCAAGACCTAGAACCGCCATTGCTAGACCCATAAGTCCAAGTGCACTAGTAGTCTCCCCAGTTGATGGTAATTCTTTAGTGTTTGCTTGTTTAGTTTGGTTAACTTGAGGTGTTGTTGGTGTGATTGCACCAGGTGTTACAGTTGTTGTTGGAGTAGTTGTCTTCATCACTTTGTTTTCAGTTGATTCATGACGAACCGGTTCGTTGCGACGAGTTTCTTCTTCGTGTTTGATACGTTCTTGTTCGCGACGAATTGCTTCTTCCAATTGTTTTGCTTTAACAAGTTTTTGATAAGCTTCGAAGACACGAGTGTAATCTTCTTGAGATGCTTTCGCTTTCAATTTCAAAGCTTCAAGTTTTGCAATCTCAGTTTCAAGAGTTGCTTTAGCTTCAGCAGTTTTAGCTTTTGCTTCAGTCAATGCTTTTTCAGCTTCAGCGAGTTTCACAGGAGCATTCTTGAGCAATTCAAGATAATCTTTTGCGTCTTGTACGGCTTGTTCTGCTGATTTGACAGCTTGTTTAGCACGTTCAACTTTAGCTTTAGCTTCAGTTGTTGCAAGACCTTTTGCTTTCAAATCGTTTTCAGCGTCGATTGCTGTTTTAAGAGCAAGCTTAAGATCTTCTTCTTGAGAAACCAATTTAGCTTTAGCGTCTTTTAATTCAGATTCGCGTTGTGCACGAACTTGTTGCAAGTTTGCAAGATTTGATTTAGCTGTTGCAAGTTCATCTTTAGCTGTTTCAAGAGCTTTGCAGTTTCAACTACTTTAGCTTGAGCTGCTGGAGTTTGTTCTTTGACCGCAAGCGCGTCATCGTATGCTTTTTGAGCTTTAGCAATAGCATTTTGAGCAGCGTTCAATTTTGTTTGAGCGTCAACTTGAGCTGATTTTGCAGAAGCAAGATCATTTTCAGCAGATTTAACGGCTTTATCCGCTGCTATTTTCTTATCTTTTGCTGCCTGAAGTGCTTGTTCTTTCTCTGCAATCGAAGAAGTAAGGGAGGATTTGTATTCAGCATCAGTACTAATATAGTCTGCCTTATCTTCGTTCATAGCACGGCTTGTTGACAAAATGTGAACCGCACCAGAACTTATACCGATACCAATACCAGTTCCTTGAAGTGTGATTAAATGTTTTGTGTGACCGTTAGATTGGTCACCATCGGCAAACATCATTTTACGGATTGCGCTCGCAATGTCTTGTTTGATATTTAACATAGTGTATCCGTCAAAGTTTTCTTTATGCCATTCTGGTAAAAGTCCCCCAAGAGATTCTCCCGCACCGTATTGTCCAAGAATTGAAGATAGGTGTTCCCAATTTTTAAGAAAATTAAACTTATCTGGTGTCCCTCCATTATCCGCATAGAACTTAGAATATCCATGAGCGATAGTGTCAGCCATTTCTTGACCACCTACTGTCAATTGAAGAGGTTCTATTGTTTTACCTGGTTCGCGTTGAGACCAATATTGTTGGTTAAGGTCATTCAACATTTGAGCCGTAAATTCAGCAAGTTCTTTACGTTGAGCCGATGTAAGATTTGCAAGATCGACGACTTCTTTATTAGAGCCAATGCCTGTTTGGCTATAAGCATCCCAGTCGATTTCTGGTTGCAATTTCATGAACTCATCTTGATGAGCGATGAACCAATCGTAATCTTTGATATCGTGTTTTGCGTATTCGGCAGGAATGACGATTTTACGGAGAGCTTCATCTTGTTTCAACTTAGCGACTTTTTCTTGATAAGCCGCGTTTGCTTCGTCAAGTGCTTTTTGAGCTTCATCGACTTCAGATTGAGCGACACCTGCTTTAGCTTTTGTTTCAGCGAGAGCTTTTTCTTTTGCTTTTACGTTAGCTTTTGCATCAGCAAGACCTTGTTCAAGCGCAGGAACGTTCTTTTCAGTGCGTTCTTTATCGAGAGCTGATTTTGTTTCATCAATTTTAGCTTGACGAGATGCGTCGAAGTCTTTTGCGCGAGTCAATTCGTCTTGAGCTGCTTTATTCACAGACTCAGCATCTTTCAGTTTATTCCCCGCAATCGTCACTGTCTCTTGTGCTCTGGTCAATGTTGTCTCATTAAGAGCTTGTTCTGCCCTCTTCACTTCTTCCTTGGCTAATGCGACTTTTGCTTTTTCATCGTCTACTTTTTTAGTAGCTTCTTCATAAGTTTTTTCTGATTCGGCTTCCGCTGTCTCAGCCGATTTCACACCTTCTTCAGCCGTTTTTACACTTTCTTCAGCTGATTTCACACCAGCTTCTTTTGTTTTAATAGCATCTTCAGCTTTTGCAATATTTTCAGGAGTTGCTTCCTTCGCAGCTTCTTTTGTTTTTGCATAGGTTGCTGCAGCCGTTTTTTCAGCAGCTTCTGCTTCCTTAGCCTTTTGATCTGCTGCACTGACAACATTTTCTTGTTCTGTTACTGTTTTAGCCGCAGCATCAGCCTGCTCTTTTGCTGTATCAACTGCCTCTTTTGTAACCTCAGCAGTATGATCGATATTTGAAACAGTTGCTGGTGTTTCTGTATGTGGTTGAGCAACTGTCGTTTCCTCAGCTTGTACAACTGAAGTTACAGCAGTTGCAGCAATAATAGTAGCACCGATAGCAATACTTTTCTTTGTTGATTTATTCATAATTATATCCCTTCTATTTACTTCCCTACCTATATTTTCCGGATTTTTTATCTTCCATAACGAATATTCTCAAGTTCACTTGCTACAGCACGTGAGGCAGCAGCTGCTTCTTGTGTTTCTGCAATTTGTCTTGCACTTAAAATATTTGCATGTTCTTGAAGCTTGATCATCCGTTCTTGATTAATAATCTGCTCTTTCTCAAGTTCGATCATCTCTGCCTCAAACGCTCGACGTGCTGCTCGGTCTAAATATGTATCGTATAAATTAATTGCTTCTTTTATGTTATCTGCTTTAAAGTTATTAAACGCGTGAATTAGATAATTCACTGCATCTAGTGCGTAATAATCCTTAGGGTACCATCCTTGACCAATTGCTACAGCTTGATTCCGGAAATTTTCCATCAAACGTCCCTCTTGCTGATAGGCCAATTCTAATCGTTGATTTTCTGCAACCACTGCTTGGTAATCTCTTAAATGCTGTTCATTTTTATTACGAATACCTTTATTCACAAACGCAATCATTAATTCCAGCTTATTTTGAATGATAAAATAGGTGGCTACAATTGACACTCCAAGTAGAATTAATGTTATAGGATTAGGAGTCAAAAGCAAACGTAGAGGGAATACAAGTAAGATCCCTCCCATAATCAGTGTCGCTGGATAAATCCAGCTATCCTTTGAACCTTTCATACGACGAAACAATAGAAATAAAAATCCTGATAAGAACAAAACTTCAAAGATAATATCACCGATTAATCGATTCACAGCACCAAGTAAGATGACATACAATAAATCCCCTAATAGTATCGAAATACTTGAAAATACCATGATTGAAAAAGCAAGCTTGAGGGATTTATGAGACAATGTGTTATCGTTATATTCATCTTGTTGAATCAATTTGGCTGTTCTCATTTGATTAACAAGTGTAACTTGACGTGAACGGGCTTGAATAAATCCCAATATATTCTCACGAATGAGTTCTAATTTAGAGACAATTTCTTCTCTTGTTTCCATTAATAACCTCCTCTATCACTAATTAGCAACATTTTACTAAAATTTTGAATATAAGAATTGCCACAAAAAATTATTAAACAATCCTTATATTCTTTAGAGCCATTAGTGTTGAGTATTGCATGAAATGCAATACTCTGATGTACTTAGTATATCAGCGAAATTCCAATCCATGTCTTACCTAAATATAGTGGTTGGACTTAAGTTTTTTAATCTTAACTTTTTTCCAGCTCTTTTTAAGATTTTTACACAAGCATTTTCCCCTCTCCCTCTATGTTTCTGTTCTTTTTTCTGCTATACTTAAGGAAGAATACCGATCAAAAGGAGAACATTATGGAATTAAAAAAACGTTCTGAATTTCCTGAGAACGAACTCTGGGACCTCACAGCCCTCTACCAAGACCAGGAAGACTTCTTGCGTGCCATTGAAAAAACACGTGAAGAAATCAATGAATTTGTCCGTAACTACAAGGGCAACCTCCACACCTTTGAAGACTTTGAAACTGCCTTTGCGGTCTTTGAACAAATTCAGATCCAACTCAGCCACATTGGCAACTACAGCTTTATGCCCCAAACGACTGACTTTGGCGACGAAGCTTTTGCGGAAATTGCCCAAGCGGGGATGGATTTCGAAACTTGGGCCAGCGTCGAACTTTCCTTCTTTGATGATGCTTTGGTAGAAGCGGATGAAGAAGTCCTCGAACGTCTGGGACAACTCCCTCACCTCACTTTTGCCATTCGTCAGGCTAAAATTAAAAAAGCTCACTACTTGGGAGCTGATGTCGAAAAAACGTTGACCAACCTGGGTGAAGTCTTCTACGGACCACAAGACATCTATACCAAGATGCGGGCAGGCGACTTTGAAATGGCTGATTTCGAAGTGGATGGAAAGTCTACAAGAATAGCTTTGTTACCTATGAAAACTTCTACCAAAACCATGAAAATGCCGAAGTCCGTGAAAAAGCCTTTCGTTCTTTCTCAGAAGGTCTCCGCAAGCACCAAAACACGGCTGCTGCTACCTATCTAGCTCAAGTTAAGTCTGAAAAACTGATTGCAGATATGCGAGGCTACGACTCTGTCTTTGACTATCTCTTAGCTGAGCAGGAAGTAGATCGTGCCATGTTTGATCGTCAGATTGACCTGATCATGAAGGACTTTGCTCCGGTCGCTCAAAAATTCCTCAAACACGTGGCCAAGGTCAACGGCCTTGAAAAAATGACCTTTGCTGATTGGAAGTTGGACTTGGACAGTGCGCTCAACCCTGATGTGACCATTGATGATGCCTATGACTTGGTCATGAAATCTGTAGCACCTCTTGGAGAAGAATACTCACGCGAAATTGCCCGCTACCAAACCGAACGCTGGGTTGATTTCGCAGCCAATGAAGGCAAGGATTCCGGTGGTTATGCAGCCGACCCATACCGCGTCCATCCTTATGTCCTCATGAGCTGGACAGGACGGATGAGCGATGTCTACACCCTGATCCACGAAATCGGACACTCTGGTCAATTTATCTTCTCAGACAACAACCAAAGCTACTTCAACGCCCACATGTCGACCTACTATGTGGAAGCTCCTTCTACCTTTAACGAGCTCCTCCTCAGCGACTATTTGGAACACCAGTTTGACGATCCTCGTCAAAAACGCTTTGCTTTGGCTCACCGTTTGACAGACACCTACTTCCACAACTTCATCACCCACTTGTTGGAAGCAGCCTTCCAACGCAAGGTTTACACCTTGATTGAAGAAGGTGGCACCTTCGGTGCTAGCAAGCTTAACAGCATCATGAAGGAAGTCCTGACAGAGTTCTGGGGAGATGCCGTTGAAATCGATGACGACGCAGCTTTGACCTGGATGCGCCAAAGCCACTACTACATGGGGCTTTACAGCTATACCTACTCGGCTGGCTTGGTTATCTCAACAGCGGGATACTTGCATTTGAAGAACTCCGAAAACGGTGCCAAAGATTGGCTGGACCTCCTCAAATCAGGCGGCAGCAAGACCCCACTGGAGTCAGCTATGATTATCGGAGCAGATATCTCAACGGATAAACCACTTCGCGATACCATCCAATTCCTTTCAGACACTGTCGATCAAATTATTGCCTACAGTGCAGAATTGGGAGAATAAGTACAATTTTCAGACTTAGTTTATTCTAAGTCTGATTTTTTATTTAAATAATACCAGTTAGTGATTGAAAGCGCTTTTATATTATGGTATGATTATTCTTGGATAAATATCCGAAGGAGTAACATTATGAAAAAACGGTTGATTTTAACAATCTTAATTGCGTTATTATTTGGAGCTTGCTCAAATCAAAATGAAGCTTCTCAAAAAGAAACTGAAAAACAGGTAGGTTTCGTTCAAAAAGAAGAAAAAGCAAAAAAAGAACGCGACGAACAGGAGAAAGCAGAAAAAGAGAAAAAAGCAAAGGAGGAGCAAGAACGAAAAAGAAAAAGAAGAGCGCGAGAAAAAAAGGCGAAAGAAGAACAGGAACGAAAAAGAAAAAGAAGAGCGTGAAAAGAAAGAGGCTGAAGCAAAACAACTTGCTGCTCAAGCTGAAGCTGCCGTACAAGCCTTAGAAAACAATCAAGTAACAGAAAATATTGCCCCAGCCCAAGCTGCCATCGCAAATGTAGCTGATCAAGGAACAAAAGATCGCTTAACTCATCGTGTTGGATTAGTACAAAATGCCATTACTGTCAGAGAACAACAAGTCGCTGAAGCTGAACGAGCTCGACAAGCCGCAGCTGCTGAGCGGGCAAGACAAGCCGCGACTGCCCAACAAACGCAGCAACAACAAGCATTTGTCACACAACCTCAACAAGGGGGCTATCGAAATTGTAGTGAAGCACGCGCTGCAGGTGCTGCACCGCTATACAGAGGACAAGCTGGTTATAGCTCTCGTTTAGATAGAGATGGTGACGGTGTTGCTTGTGAATAAGAAATTAACGATTCTCATTTTGTCCATTTGCACAACATCTCTGCTTGCTATTTTATACTTGAATTTCAAAAAGAGAGAAATTATTACTCCAGATTCTTACAAGGAAGCAATGACTTACGTCAAAAAGATTCCGCTATCTGAAGTACAAGAGAAAATCAACAACAAAGAAGATTTCATTCTCTATATCGGTCGCGAATCCTGCCCATACTGTCAAAAATTCGCTCCTAAATTAGCAGTTGCTATTCAAAAAACGAATCAGACCGTTTATTACCTGGATAACGACTCAAAGGAGCGAAAAAGACATCACAGCTTTTGCACATGATATGAATGTCAAAACGGTACCAAATTTGTCAACTTTTAAAAAAGGTAGTAAAGAAAACTATCTAAAAAAAGGTAGCAAATCAAGTATCGAAGAGATTATGGATCTCTTGACTCAATAAGCCAATTTTAAAAGGTCAATACAAAAAGAGTAAGATAGAACGATTCGTTCCTATCTTACTCTTTTTTACTAACTTAACTCCGCCACAATGGCCTTAATTTGTGCTGCGGTATGCACTCCTGCTACTTGTTTAACAACCTGTCCATCTTTTTTAAAGAGCAAGGTTGGGATGGACATAATGCCGAAAGCACGCGCTGTTTCAGGATTTTCATCCACATCCATTTTCAGGATTTTCAATTCATCTTCCAAAAGTTCTTGGGATAATTTTTCTAAAATAGGAGCTTGCATGCGACATGGACCACACCAGGTTGCCCAAAAGTCTACCAAGACCAAACCTTCTTTTGTTTCTGCTTCAAATGTTGCGTCTGTAATTGCTTTTGTCATTTTCTTTCTCCTTTAGTTTTGGTACTGCGTCAAATCTTGCTTCATCAAATAGAAGAAGACATCTCCGTAAGTCCCTTGGTAATCCAACTCATGACCATTATAGGTTAGATTCACAACAGGATAAAAATCTGCTACCCCAATTAAGCAAGCTTGTTGGGAGCGTTCAAACTCATCGTAGGAATCAAAATGCATAACTCTTTCTTGTTTTGCACCGTCTAGATACGTAATATCAATCATGTCGATAACCTCTATTTCTTATGATGTATCAATTGTAACTCTAGATATTACATCTGTCAAACAAAACGACTTCCTCAGAATAATGGATCTCGTTTGATAAGGAAAAGACAAGAAAAAAAGCCCTCTGAATCCAGAGGGCTGTTTTGAACTCGGGCTAAAATCAGGTGAAAACAAAAAATCTCCCCGAAGGGAGATAGATCTGGTCTATTTTACCTTACGATGCTAGGAACCGTAGCCGAAGATTATACTCGAGTATATCGAGGCAAGGTGACAAAAAACAAAAAAGCTACTCAACTAGAGTAGCCTTATTTTCAAGATATGCTCAATTGAACACGGCCTAAGCACTTGGCAAAAAATAACAGCCCTCTGAATTCAGAGAGCTGTTTTGAGCTCGGGCTAAAATCCTAGTGAAAAAGATGAAACTCCTTGTGTTCATCGAACACTGTGTCGTTTCCCTATTTTCATACGGATTTTTGGCGCCCTTAGCATCATGATTAACGACGAAGTCCAAGAGAGTTGATCAACTCACGGTAACGGTTAACGTCGTTTGTACGAAGGTAAGCCAACAAGTTACGACGGCGACCGATTTTCTTCATCAAACCACGGTAAGTAGCGTGGTCTTTTTTGTGTTGTTTGATGTGTTCGTTCAAGTGGTTGATTTCCCAAGTAAGGACAGCAACTTGTACTTCTACTGAACCAGTGTCACCTTCGTGACGTGCGTATTGTGCAATGATTTCATTTTTTTTCTCTTTTGAGATTGCCATGATAAGCTCCTTTTCTTTATGCTCTATCCGAGTGGCAGGTTTGGCATATCCTGCTACCAAGAAAGAGTTAGTTGTCTATTCGACCTTCTTATTCTACCAAGATTTCATCTTTCTGTCAAACACTTATGTTTCCTTTGAGAGGAGCTTTTCTCATTTCTAAAAAGAACCTTGGGAATATGGACAGTTTGATGGATCATTCTTCAAGCAACTTATTCAAAAGAGAGTGGGACAGAAATCGGTAATTCGTTAGAATTTGATTTCGTCGTCCCACCTCCGCACAGTTGAGTAGGGCTGTAAAAGCTGATGAAATCAGCGTAGTAGAGCCCACTCAACCACTGCGTCTTGCTCGACAATCCAAAAATAATTGAGAGGCTAGGACTTTTGTCCCAGCCTCTTTATCGGTATGAAGCTTATTTCTCTTTCCGTTTACCACGCAAGAGCAAAGCCAAAGCAAAAATTGCTAAGAGGGCACCGAGTATGGTCAATCCGTAAGCAACAACTTCACCAGTTGATGGAAGAATTTTTTTCTTTCCTTCTTTTGGTGTAGTTGGAGTTTCTGGGTTTTCCGGTGTGCTTGGCGGCGTTGTTGGTGGTGTCGTCGGTGGAGTTGTAGGAGGAGTTGTAGGCGGAGTCGTTGGCGGTGTACTTGGTGGTGTGGTAGGAGGTGTTGTTGGTGGTGTATGACGATTGGTTACCGTGAAACCATCAATGTTGCTTGTATAACCTGCTACTGGATCCTCTGTAATCGTGTAGGCAATCTTCTTGCCTTCCTTGTATACAGGTAGATCCGTAAAGCTTGCCTGCCAATTATCAGTAGATGTGATTTCTTTTACAGCCACTTCTTGACCATCCGCAAGGAGTCGAACTGTGATTTTTTCAGGACGAAGACCTTCTTTATTGTCTGCATCATCCCAGATCTTCTTAACAGCTACTTCCGTTACTTCTGGTGTGCGGCTATTGGTGATCACTACATTTCCCTTGTTACTGTCATCGATCGTACTAGTATAGCCTTTGACTGTTCCAACTTCTTTCACTTGGTACTGAATCTCTTTGCCTTTCGCTTTTAGAGGCAAATTGCTAAAAGTATGAGTCCAGTTATTTTTAGCAGAAAGTTCTACTTCTTTTCCTTGAGCTTTGCCATCTGCATAGAGCTGTACCTTAATGGCGCTTGGACGTTTGCCATCTTGGTCATTGTTGTCTTCCCAACGTTTTGTAACAGTAACGCTGGTTTTACCTGGCTTGTAGCTATTGGTAATGGTTGTTCCATCAATCGCAGCAGAGTAATTGGCTACTGTGTCTTCTGTGACTGTGTAGACAATTTGTTTGCCGTGATTGTATTTTGGAAGATTGGTAAAGACTGTCTTCCAATCAGTCGCTGCACTTAGCTCTTGGCTAGCTACTTCTGTACCATCTGCAAGGAGATGAACAGTGACCTTGTCAGGACGAACGCCATCTTGGTTGTCATTGTCTTTCCAAACTTTCGTTACTGGAATCTCAACAACTTCTGGTGTCCGACTGTTGGTAATATTGGTTCCCTCAATAGTTGTTTCATAGCCTTCAACAGGTTCTTCTGAAACAGTATAAGCAATAACATTGCCAGCATCATCGACCACATCGAGATTATCAAAATGATAAGCCCAAGTTCCTGCTGCATCTGGTTTCACTTCTTTAGAAGCGACTTTGACACCATTTGCTAGGAGGTTGACTGTGATTTTTGACGGACGCTTGCCATCTTGATCGTCATTGTCATTCCATGTCTTTTGACCAGCAACGCTTGTCTTTTCTTTTTGGTTCACAACATCACGAGAAATCGCAAGGTCATTTCCAAAATCGTCCTTGCTGATCTTGATAGGTTCTTCAGAGAGAACATAGCCTGTTGGAGCTTGAATTTCTTGAACCGTATAAGCTTGTTTGATCAAGCCCGTAATGGTGCCAACACCATTCTCATCTGTCGTAATGGTTCCCACTTGCTCACCAGTATCATCTGCTGTCACAGCAAAGACGGCACCGGCAAGCACTTGACCATTTTCACCTTTTTTGTGAATCGTGAAGGAATATTTCTCACCATTGAATTTTCCATCAAGGAATTGATACAGAACATCTGCTACCTTATTTTGCTCCTTGATTTCTGTAGCTGTCATTGTCGCATTGTTTTTGTAGGATGTATTGATGGCTGGGACCTTGTCCAGATAGACATCATAGCGAACAGTCATCCCTTGTTCAGGAGCTAGATCGCCAATATGAACGGTTAGAGATTGGCCATCAGCACTGACAACAGGGGAATAATTCTTCGTGACATTTGTGGTGTCTCGTAAATGATAAGCCCCATCTTCGTCACTAACCTGCCAAGTTCCTGTATGAATGTTGACAGAATCTGCCTTGATCTTTCCATCTGTAAAGGCCAAATGGTCTTTAATATCAATATTATGAAGGGCTGTGTGACCTTGATTGATATTCAAGGTATAGGTCAATTTTAATTTATCATCTGAGTTGGTCCAACCCCACTTGCTAAAGACTTCTGGAGTAGGAGGATTTTCACCTGGATTGACCCCTTTGTAATCGATATTTCCACCTGAAATCACATCTTTATCGATTTTAAGTTTAAACTCAAGTGTCTTTTGTCCTTTGACAACTTGGTGGTCTACACGCGCAAAGAAACGCAGTTTCCCTTTCACATTAGCCATTCTTTCAGGATAATCTGTATAGGTTACGGTGATGACCTTTCTTTGATCATCTACCGTTGCTGTCGCAACCTTTTGACCACTTGGATCCAGCAGGTCAATGGTGTCCGTTTCAAAGACCTTAAAGTCATCTCCAAGTTGGATAACGGTCTGATCTCCCTTTTTTACACGTCCATTTGGCAACACAAAGTTTGCTTCAACTTGAAAACTCTCCCAAACACCGAGTGGATCTGTAATCGCTCCACCAGTTGATTTCGAGATGTTTACAGATGTCACAACATCATTGATCGTATCTGCATGGACTTTAGCTGGACTATTGGGTTTGGCAAATCCTAAAGCCGCTAGTAAAAATAGGGCAACTGTTGTCACAACAGAATAGAGCCACTTTTTCATAAACGATTTTTCTCCTTTTTCTACGTTTACTAGATAAGGTATGTGAGTAGAAAAATTATCACTACATATTGTGAATTTATACACAACCTATCTTTTTTTCATTATAATCGATTTACTTTGAGAAGACAAGCTAATATATATGCTTTTTGTATTTTAAGTACATTTTTTTGAAACAAAGAAAAAATAGAGAGTGGGACAGAAATCGGTCATTCGTTAGAATTCGATTTCGTCGTCCCACCTCCGCACAGTTGAGTAGGGCTGTAAAAGCTGATGAAATCAGCGTAGTAGAGCCCACTCAACCACTGCGTCTTGCTCGACAATCTAAAAATAATTGAGAGGCTAGGACTTTTGTCCCAGCCTCTTGGTTTTTTGCTTATAAAGGAACTCCGAAGACCTCTAGGGACTTGAGTTCAGAAGGATAGAGTCTCCGCCATTCTCCCAATGGAAGAGTTGGATCTAGCGTTAGAGGACCCATAGAGATCCGCTCTAAATCCACCACTTCCTTACCACAGGCAGCGACCATGCGCTTGACCTGATGGAATTTTCCTTCAGCGATTTCGATTTCGACGTAGGAGCTGGTATTTGCCTCATTCACCTCTAAGATCTGCAATCTCGCAGGCAGGGTCGTGAAGTCTTTGAGGGCAATGCCAGCTTCAAAACGGGCCACATCTGCCTCATCCATGATCCCAGCCACCTGGGCACGGTAGATCTTCGACACATGCTTCTTCGGCGAAAGCATGGCATGGGCGAGCTTGCCATTATTGGTCAAAAGTAGTAAGCCATGGGTATCGATATCTAGACGCCCGACAGGAAATACTTCCTTGTGACGGGCTGTCTCGTCCAATAAATCTACCACAGTTTGGTGGTGATCATCTTCAGTCGCTGAGATGACTCCAGCTGGTTTATTAAGCAGATAATACACGAAGGTTTCATGGACCAAGTTTTCTCCCATAAAGGTCACCTGATCCTTGTCTGGATCAATCTGTAGTTTTCCTGCTGTCTCTTTTTTTCCATTTACTGCGATTTTCTTTTGCTTGAGGAGTTGTTTGACCTCGGACCTGCTCCCCACGCCACAATCCACTAAAAATTTATCTAGTCGCATGATTACTTCCCGCTCTTTCGTACAATCCAAAGACCAAAAAAGGAAACCAGGATCATGAGGATACCAGAAAATCCAAAAATGAAGACTGGAGCGGATGAGATCGTCCCTAATAGACTAAGGACAAAGGTCGTTGCGATCGAACCTGTACTACATCCCAAAACCGCAATGGACGTTGCCTGGCTCAAGACCCCTGCTGGCATCTTATCAGATAAGACATTGTAAACTGTTGTCAAAGCCACACTGTAGGCGAAGCCAGAAGCAATTGTTACAAGGGCAAGAATCAAGAGATTTGGAGAGACCCCGATCAACATTTGGGTCAAGCCATAGGCCACTCCCGAAACTACCAACAAGCGATCGCGGAAGAGCTGGGTTAATGGGGAGAAGGCTAATCCTGCAAGGATTCCGACAAATTGCATAGCTGCTAAAATAAGCCCTGCAGTTTGGGCAGTGCCATGACCAACTTGCTCCACTACACTTGGAATCCGGATGGTTATCATGACATTAGACAAGACGATTGACGCCGCGACGACTGCTAGGCCAAGCGCTGTCCGCCATTGACTAGCTGTCATTTGATCATTCCGATGTTTCTCCTCTGCATCCACTGTTTTCGAACCATAAGGGACAAATAAGAGATACAAGAGCAAGATAGGAATACTGATTCCATAGACGAGAAAGGCAGCCTGCCAGCCAAAGCGGATCAAAAGGCTAACCCCAAAGGTCAGAACTGCTGTCCCGACAACTTCTGCAGAGCCACGAATGCCAAGTGTTTGGACACGTTCTTTTCCTTTATAGCGCTCACTGATAATGGCAATGGCAGAAACATTGAGTAAGCCAACCGCCATCCCGAAAATAATCCGAGACAAAAAGACAACCGGATAAGCTGGACTGATTAAGGGAATAAAGCCACATAGAGCGTAAGCGACTAGGCCTATCACAATCATCTGACGCTCTGAAAATAGTCGCCCAATCCATTTATTGAAAATGAGTGAAACCATGATCCCTGCAGAAGGAAGCGAGACCAAGAGCTCAATCATGCTGTGAGGAATTTCCTTGTAATAGGCAAACATGGCCGACTGCGCACTCGAAATCGAAAACGAAGTCGTCAATATAAATGAAAGCGCAAGAATACTCACTTTCTCCATGATTCTTTTCATTATTTTTTCCTTTAAACTATTCTTTTTTTCACACTCCTCCTATAATAACACGAGCTAGTGACAGGACGCAATAGATTGAATTAAAAAAACGAAATGATTTTTCAATCATTTCGTTCGTGCTAGTAATTGTGAGGCGAAGACTCCTGTTAGGAGCATCAAAGCACCAATCCAGACAAAGAGCAGATGATTGGAAGGAGCTAGTGGCGTCACCAACTGGATGAAGAAAGAAGAGACGGCTGATCCAAGATTGCAGCCAATCAAGACAAGCGAGGTCGCAAGATTCAGAAGATTAGTCGGAATTTTTTCAGATAAGTGATAGAAGATACTGGTTACTCCTGTACTGTAGGTAAATCCTGCCAAGAGGGTTCCTAGAACCAGGCTCCACAGCTGTCCAGACAAGCCAATCAAGGCTAACGCTAGACCGAAACCAAAGCACATGATCATGAGCAAGTTCTTTTTGAAAACATGTGTCAAACTAGCAAAGCCCACTCCCGCTACAATCCCTGTCAATTGCATCAGACTTAGGACTGTTCCAGCTGTTGTCGCTGTTCCCATACGAGCGTCAACAATGATATCCGGCACGCGCAGGCTAATGATGGAATTGAAACAAATGATGATACCAGCAATCACGGCTAGCATCAGACTAAAACGCCATTGAGGGGAGCGAAGGCGTGCGGAACCTTTCTTTTTCTCCTTCAAGCTAGCCTGTTTTTTCCCCTTAGGATAGGGGACAAAAAGGATATAGAGGAGTAAAATCAAGTAACCACCTCCATATACAGCAAAGATCGCTGGCCAGCCTAGGGGTAAGAGTTGTCCCACCATAAAAGTCAAGATGGCAGAACCCACCACTTCAGCAGACCCCCGATAGCCCAGCATCCGAGTCTTGTCATTGCCTGAGTAGCGTTCACTGATAATCGAAATAGCCTTGGCATTGATCATTCCTGTCCCCAAACCAAAGAGAATACGACTCAGAAAGATGAGAGGATAGTCCTGCACGACCAAAGGCACAAGGCCGCTAGTTGAAAAGAGCAAAAGCCCTGCGACAATCATCTGGCGCTCACTCATCCACCGCTCGATCACGCTATTTAAAAAGAGCATGGCTACGACCGCAAAGGCTGGCAGGGAAACCAATAGTTCTACCTGACTTGCTGTATAACCGAATTGGCTAAAATAGGCCTTCATAGCCGGCAAACCGGCTGTAATTGAAAAGGATGAGATCAGCATGAGCGACAAGCTCAAGAGACTGATTCTTTCCATTGTTTTTTTCATTTTTTATTTCCTACACTTTACTGGTAACATTTGATTTTACTAGTTTTTTCAGAAAAGATTCAAACTAGTATTTTCAATAGAATCCTAGTATAATCAATTTAGAAATAGAAAAACAGGACATTTGTCCTATTTTAGGAGATTAAGATGAAAAAAATTTCCCCATCTACAAGACTCAAGAAAATCATCACAGACTACCAATTGGACCAGATCTTTCCGGGCGACTGCCTCAGCCAGCTGGACCTCGTCCTCTATCAGGCTGGAGAGTATATCTGCCGCCAAGGTTCTGAGCAAGATGTCATTCCTTATTTTCTCAAAGGCCGGCTCAAGATCGTCCACAGTCTCGAAAATGGCAGCGACACCATCCTTGAAATCCAAGAAAAACCTGGACTCTTAGGAGAGATTGAGCTCCTGCTCGATCGGGTCTGTATCACATCGGTCATTGCAGACCAAGACTCGCTAGTCGTTCAGCTCCCAGCCCAGCACTTTAAGAAGCGCCTCCTGCTTGATCCAACCTTCTTGCGCTCTACGGCCAATACCTTGGCTGAGAAATTGCACCAGATCAACTATTTGGCTCCTGCCAACTTTCATTATTCGGTCAAGGAACGCCTCGCTACGCATTTCTGGAGCATTGCGATGAAAATGGGATCCTCAAGCCCAAGATGAATCAGCTGGCCCTGCGTTTTGGGATCAGCTACCGCCACCTTAGCCGTGTCATCAAGCAGATGATCGAAGAGGGCTTAGTCCAAAGAGAAGGACGAATCTATACGATTTTAGATGCAAAAAGAATGAATGATTTGTCCATCAAACATGCGGAAACCGTCGACAGATAACTTTAATTTTAGGTTCTTTTGTGTTATCATGGAGGGTAGAAAGAAAGTGAGAGTAAAACGATGAAAGCAATTGAAAAAGTTACAAGAGCGTCCCATTTGATCGATATGGATGACATTATCCGCGAAGGAAATCCAACACTTCGAGCTGTTGCAGAAGACGTGATCTTCCCTTTGTCTGATCAAGAAATTATCCTGGGTGAAAAAATGATGCAATTCTTGCACCATTCTCAAGACCCTGTCATGGCTGAAAAACTCGGCCTTCGTGGAGGAGTGGGACTCGCAGCCCCTCAGCTGGATATCTCAAAACGGATTATCGCTGTTTTGGTTCCCAATCCAGAAGATGCCGATGGCAACCCACCAAAAGAAGCCTATAGCCTTCAAGAAGTCATGTACAATCCAAAGGTTGTCGCCCATTCTGTGCAAGATGCAGCTCTTGGCGACGGGGAAGGCTGTCTCTCTCTGTTGACCGCAACGTCCCAGGCTATGTGGTTCGCCATGCCCGCGTAACCGTTGAGTATTTCACAAAAGATGGGGAAAAGAAACGCATCAAACTCAAAGGCTACAACTCCATCGTCGTTCAACATGAAATCGACCACACCAACGGCATCATGTTCTATGACCGCATCAACCCAAACAACCCATTTGAAATCAAAGAAGGACTTTTGATTTTAGAATAGGGCAACTGACAAAAAAGTAAGGTAGTAGTGAATCATCACTACTACCTTACTTTTTTTACGAGACTGCGTCTACCGATTTCTGTCTCTTGGCGCAGTGGTTGATTGGAACTACTCCTACCTGCGGTACTCGTACTTCCTAATCAACTGTGCGGGGGTACTAAAAAGGTCCTGTGGACCTTTTTTGCCCGAGCCTTAAAATCGAAAAGCGAGGTAGAAATCAAACTCTTCGAGTTACTGATTTCTGTTTTGCTCCCTATATTGCCCAATCTCCGTTACGGAAGACTGGGACGCGGGTTCCGTCTTCTCGGATGCCGTCGATATCCATTTGGCTTGAGCCGATCATGAAGTCGACGTGGACGTCTGAGCGGTTAAGGCCGGCTGCTTCGAGTTCTTCTTCTGTGAATTCTGCGCCACCTGCTACACTAGTTGCATAGGCTGCTCCGATGGCCAAGTGGTTAGAGGCATTTTCATCAAATAGCGTATTGAAGAAGGTAATGCCTGATTGGGAAATTGGGCTTGGGTCTGGTACGAGGGCACATTCACCCAAGGCACGCGCTCCCTTGTTTTTGAAGACCAAATCTTTCATGACTTGATCGCCTTTTTCTGATGTGATGTCTACGATTTCTCCATTTTCAAAGGTCACTTTGATGACTTCGATGATGTTCCCATTATAGCTAAGCGGTTTTGTAGACGTTACATAACCTTCTGCGCGACGGAAGTCTGGAGCTGTGAAGACTTCTTCTGTCGGCATGTTTGGCAGGAAGTTTTCGCCTTGGGCATTGATAGCTCCAGCAGATTCCCAGACGTGGTTTTTCGGCAAGCCAAGTGTCAAGTCCGTTCCAGGCGCTGTGTAGTGAAGAGCTGAAAATTGCTCTTTGTTGAGCATTTCTGCCTTGCTCTTGAGAATAGCAGCATGCTCTTCCCAAGCCTTGACGGGATCTTCCTCGTAAACTCGGCAAGTCTTGAAGATTTGATCCCACAGGAGATCCACTGCTTCTTCATCGCTCGCTGCATTTGGGAAGACCTTTTTCGCCCATTCTAAACCTGCTGCTGCAGCAACGGTCCAGCTGACCTTGTTGGATTGAGTAGCGATGCGCATTGGTTTCATGGCTATGCCCAAGGCCTTGGCAGAGGCAGAAAGCTTCTCTGCATCAACACCATTTAAAGCACCTGGATCAGACGAGCGCACACCCAAGCGACTAGCCTTGTGTTCTAAAAGGTAGTTCATCTCCGCGATCTTGTAGTCTGGCACATTGTCCAAACGATCCATCGGTGCATGGAGGAATTTCTCCCGGGTAGTATAATCATCTGCCCATTGGACAATCACTTCATGTGCCCCCAAGGCATAGGCTTCCTTCACAATCAAGTGGGCCAATTCTCTTTGTTCCACATCGATGTTCAAGACCAAGGTATGACCAGGTTGCACGTTGATGCCGTTCGCAACCAATAATTTAGCGTATTTCGAGATTTTCTTTAAAATTTGGTAAAACCATTGCTTTCTCCTTCATAAGTGAATGATCTTCTCCTAGTATACCATAAGTCCATGTAGAATTCTTTTTGAACGTAAACAACCTTTTTTAATATAAGATAGATTAAGTGATTCTGAAAAGAAATAAAAATGAGTTCTTTTAGAACAAATCAAGAAATACCGAAACTTTCCGCTGTGAGAAAAGTGCCTGAAACTATTAAGTTTCAGGCACTCGGAATTATTGAGAGTAAAACAGTTTGGGAAACTGTTTTAGGCTGAGCCAAAAAATTGAAAAGCGAAGGGGCTCAAAACGAATTGAACACGGGCTGCGGATGGTGTCAAAAAGATAAGTTATCCTAGAATCAAAAGATTCTGCGTCAAACTTCCTATTTTGACTTTATCCGCAGACGCCCTTTGTATCTTGATTTAGTCATGGAACTTCGTAGAAGTTCGCTGACGTCCGTACTCACCTAAGGAAAGTTTATAAGAAGACTTTGTCTTCAACTTAAGGAAGAACATAGCCTTGATCATCCACGGTATGGGGTTGTTCAGAACTGCTATTCTCTCTCAAAGCTTCTAAATCTTGATCCAAAATCGAATTGTAATCCGTACTACCTTCACGGGTTACCCGAGTTGATACTTGGCGCAAGAGTTTTTCATTGAGATTGCGAACCCAGCGACCATTACTATGGTCATTGGCACGCATATAATTCCCTTTCACAATCTCTCCATAAAGGGCTTCATTGACTTGATAACCTTGCTTACGCAATCCTAACAGACCGATCTCCACAATCTCATCTGGGCTATAGTCTTCAAATCAAATGTAGTCGGGATTCGGCTTTGTAGGCCTGAATTGACCTGCAAGAAGTCGTGCATCTCTTTCGTGTAACCAGCAAAGATAATGACGATATCGCGGCGGTGGTCCTCCATAAATTTGAGGACTTCATCCAAGGCTTCCTTCCCAAAATCATCATTTGAACCAGTAAAGAGGGTATAGGCCTCATCGATAAAGAGGACACCACCCAATGCACTTTCTAAAACTTCGCGCGTCTTCAAGGCTGTATGCCCTTGGTAGCCTCCAACCAGATTGCTCCGCGAAACTTCGATGAATTTCTTCTGCTTGATCACCCCTTTTTGGAAGAGGATATTGCCCAAAATGCGGGCCACGGTGGTCTTCCCTGTACCAGGATTTCCAAGAAAGAGAGAGTGCAAGGTCGTATCTTCGACGATGCCACCTTGTTCAGCCCGTTTTTGATTGAACTCAGCCATGGCCACGAATTGTTCCACTTGCTCTTTCACCTTGGCAATGCCAACTAAACGGTTGAGGGCAGCCATTCCATCTTCTTCCTTGTCGGCTCCTGCTTGATACTTACCTTGGTTAAGGACAGCATCGATATCGCTATTGAGGATGGTCTCAATATCATCGGAACCTTGGGCCACTACTCGATCTGCCATGGTCTTGGTCAATTGCTCATCCAGGTTACGGATCCAGCGACCATTGCTCTTATCTAGAGAGCCATCATAAGCCCGCTTAACATGCCGTGCATAATAATCCCGGTCTTCGAGCTTGTAATCCCCTTTGCTTAGGATCATTTCGCCCAGTTGGACAATCTCATCTCCTGTGAAATCTTCAAAGATGAAATTATTTGGTACCCGAGAACGAAGGCCTGGATTGGTCTTTAAGAACTCCTCCATTTCCTTGGTATAACCGGCAAAGATGATCATGATGTCATCGCGATTGTCCTCCATAAATTTGAGGATGGTATTGATCGCCTCAATCCCAAATCTGCACCACTGTCCTTTTTATCCAAGCTATAGGCCTCATCAATAAAGAGGATTCCCCCACGCGCTTTTTCAAGCAGGGCTTGGGTCTGTTCAGCAGTTCCTCCAATATTTGAAGAGATCAGATCGGACTCCGTTGCTTCCACAAAACGGAATTCTTCCCCGGAGAGGACACCTGCATCAAAGAGCACTTGTCCCAAGAGACGGGCGACGGTTGTCTTTCCTGTACCAGGGTTTCCCATAAAGGCTGCGTGGAGTGTTTGCTTTTCAGGCGCCTTGCCACTGGCGATTCGTTTCTTGTTAAATTCCACCATGTTGATCATTTTCTTGATCTCATGTTTGACTTTCTCAAGACCGATCAGGCTATTGAGTTCCTGAAGAGCATCTTGTTTCTTCTCTGGTCCAGAGCCCGTTGTAGGGGTTGATGCCACCGTTGCATCCATTGCCTGTCCCGTAGCAACGACTTGCACATTGCCCTTGGCCACTTCTCTGCCAATGAGATAGTCACAGCCATCCTCGATTTCCTTAGTCAGATCACGCGCATCCCCCTGGCTATAGGTCATGGTGCCTACCTTCGCAAAGGCTCCACCTTGAAGCCGTATATTAGGATCCGCAATCTTATGACAAATCATATGCTCAGCCATCAGCACACCATCATTGAAAACGCCAAATGAAATGGTTTGGGCATTCTCATTCAAGAAAGTCGTTTCTCCAGTTAAGGAAGCAAAGGACTCTTCATAGACACATAAAAATTCTGTAAATGTCGCCTGGTGAGCTCGGATCATACTATTGTATGAATTGATGGAGGTCATACGATCCGAATTCGAATTGAATTGAACATTGTTGTCAAGACAGACTCCAGTCCCGGTAGGTAGCTCAATTTTACAGTTTTCAGACTCCCAAATGACATTTCTCAACCAAACTGGTGGAAAATCGTTTTTCCAGATCCCCGCCTGTAATCGTTGAATTTTTTTGCGATCACTTCTGAGTCCTTGGCATGGATCGTATTATTCCCAAATTTTTTTCAATTTGGACATTTTCTAAGGTCAACTTGGAACCTTCTGATAGATCTATCTTAGAAAAAAATCGTTGAATTGCGAATGGACAATTCCGAAGCGGACATACCGATGGTACTTTGGTGTTTTTCCGGAACCTTCATTCCGACTCCTTCCAAAGTCATTTTCGAATGCGTATCCATATAGATAAAAAATTCATTATTTGTTGGAGTGGTTGCTTCAAAATAGACCTGTTTACAGGTGATGTCTGAGCCATTCCATAAAATCAAAGTAGTATAATTTCCACCAACTTTAAACCACAAGTCTTCAAACGTCACCTGAACTCCTTCTACAAATTGGAAGGAAGCCTCAATGATGTTGTTAAACATGCGCCCATTGCCATTTGGATTTGGGACTACATGCCCCACAAAATGAAGGTTCTTGTCGATCTCGATCACTTTATTTGTCGGCCATTGAAAGACATACCCATTTTCAAACTCGATGGTATCCCCATCCTGCGCTTTTTCAAGTGCATCCATAAAGTTCCAACTATTGTTGTAAGGACCTACTAAATATCTTGCCACGCGCTTCTCCTCTGTTTCATTTTTTTGGAAGAACATCCATTGTTTTTCTGTTTCCTGTTTACAAACACTTGTCACTAAAAATTGTAACACAATCCGGATCTAAAGAAAACACTTATCAGGCCTGAAAAGACTTAAAAACCTCTACTTTCCTAAGGAAAATAGAGGCTGCCATTCAAACTTTCAAGGCTGAACATATTGCTGCTGAGAACAGTGCGGTGGATAGGAGTAGTACCTTGTCAGCCACTAACGAATCTTATGCACGCAGGTCCTCCATCAAGTCTGAGACTGATTCAAATGATTGACTCATATTCCGATTTTGCTCTACATCCGTTACTACTTGAAGCAACTTCCCATTATCATCTAATCGAACATCAAAAGGTAAGCCCTGATATTGAATAGCCTGACGAAGGAAAATGTTGATGGCTGTTGTCATATCCATCCCTAAATGATTAAACACCAGTTGAGCCTGCTTTAAATTAATGGTTAAGACAATTCTTATGACTTACTTCCTATAAATTCTTTGACCATAGGTAAAATTTCTTTTTCCAATCCTTTTATTTGATCCGATTCCCATTTAGTTTTTTCTGTTATACTAGCCATCATTTGTAATTTTAAACTCTGACGGTCAAAAATTCCTTCCCACTGTTTATATTTTGCACTCGGAACTAAATTCCCAAATTTCGAATTTTGACTATCTGTAATGATACAAAGGTTCCCAAAGGAGTGTAAGAATTGATCATCCATTTTCTCAACTCTTTCATCACTATTTGGATGTTGTGGAAACCAATGCTCTATAGAACGACGATATGCAAATTTAAACTGATCAAAATTTATACCTTTATACTTTCCTCCTAATTCTTCACGATTTTTCCATAAGATGTAATCAACAAAATTAAATGCATAAACAGGAATATCACCATATTTCTTGATCATATCTTCCTCGGTGAATAATCTTCCCTCAGCATATCTTACAGCCATTATTTCAAGAAAATCCTTAAAATAAGAACCAAATTCCGGTTGACCTAACTCTTCAATATGATTGAAGAGGAATTGCAAACTTTCATATAACCAACGACTATCACGATTTGCAGTAAAAGTCACAGCAAACATAGATTGAAGAAGAATGATGTTTTTGTTCATTTCTGAATCTGAAAATGTATTCTTAGTAAAGCGTTCTTCAACTATGTAATGCTCTTTTGCTTTTCCATTTGGCTGGTATTCATAGTAAGTCCCCTTCTGCAAAAACCATTCATCCTTATTTCTGCTTGAAGAATCCATATTTGAATTTCTAACAATGAAATTATCAAAAAAATATGTTTCATTCTAAGAAGGAATTCACTGAACTCAATAACCCAAGTCTCATTTTTTTATTTTTTTATATCAAATAGAGTTAAGAGTTTCTTATCATCTAACTGAACCTCACTAGTATCCTTACCTTCCCAAATTGCCAATACATGGAGTAAAAAGGTCGGAAAATCAATAACTTGAGTATAGTCACCAAAAATTTTTTTCTATTTCTGTAATTTTTTTCATTGACCTTTATTCCTAATATATCCGATAACTTTCTTCTTTCATTTTGATAAAAATCAATGTCATCATAAATGTTATGAAAGGAGTAATTTGAAAAGTCCCATCCAAAAATACGTTCACGTTCTTGAAAACTATCTGCCCTCTTCCGCCTCATCTTAAATTGACTTGCTACTGGCTTATCAAACTCCGCGCAAGCATCCCAGATTCTAGCAAATTTTTGGGCCGTTTCTTGGTCTGTACCGAACTTAGCCATCATTTGCGCCTTAAGAATCTCATGAGCCTCTAGTTGTTCTCCCCTAGAGTTGAAACGTTCGAAATAAAGATTCAAATCTAAATCTTTAGGAAGAATACTACGAAAAATGATGACATTATCAAAAAGATAATGAAATAAGGGCTGAGGTTCAAGTTGGCGCTCTCCTAGCACTTTTTTCAAGGCATCTTTAGCATGTCTGTAACCTCTAGTTAATTCATTTTCATCGTCCTCAGAAATTTTTTCATTGATAAATAGTTTTTGAATATTCTCGTTTGATTTCTTCCGAGCTGGGAAGGTAAGATTGACAGCTTTCAATCTATAAAAACCAAACTCATGCTTCAAAGCTAAGGCAATCAAATTAAGTGCTGTTGTCCGTTGTTGCCCATCTATTATTTTGAAAAGATCATTCTCTTCATTAACAACTAATGTTCCAATATAATAATTGTCTCTCTTTTCTTGAAAAGCATCTGCCACATCGTTCAATAATTGTTCAATTTCATCATAAGTCCAAGCAAAATTTCTCTGATAAAGAGGAATAGCATAGGTATCTTCATTTAACAAACGGTTAACGGATAAGCTTATATGTGTTTCTACCATTTATCTTTTTCCTCTTCTATAATTTGTTCCATCGTATAATTTTCAAATAATTCTCTATCTATCTTAACCATGAAATCATTCGGAGTCACAGCATGGGCTAAAACTTGAAATAGTTTTTGAACTTCTCTTTGTCTGAACTTCCCGCCTGCAGCGTAGTTTCCTACAGTAGCGTCATATATGGCTCGAGACTTCACACGGGGGTAGTAAGCCCAAATAAACAAGGTTTCTACTATTTCCTTTGATAGCTTATCTTTTCCAAATCTCTCCGCAAAGAGAGAACAAATGTTTAGAAACAGATTGTGGCACTTGCGATAGCGCCCCTTTGAACTATTGTAAATTTTTAACATACCTTCAGGGTAATCTGAACCATTTTCTTCACTCTTAGAATCATTAAAAATTCCTAACTGTTTATTTAAAACATCTATATGATCTTTAATCATTTGATGAACAGATTCAATATATTCAAAAAATTTGCTTCCATCTATGATTGGCATAGTAATTGACATAGGGAAGTTTTCAATATGACGATATAATTCTAGGTATGGAAAATTCTGATTTAAATCAACACCTTTAAAATCGTCAATAAAATCTTCTGTAAAACGCAGATAAGAACCATAACGCTTGTTAGTTAGTCCTGTTTCTCCCCTAGACCAACGTCTCATACGGAAAAGATGCTTATCAAATAGATCTTTCAGACTTAAATCGTCATCTTCCACAAACTGCTCCCATTTCTCAACAATTTTTTCATCTTCTGAGTCTTGTTGACGCAGATGATAGGCTTTGAGTAAATCATGAGGTTCTAAAGATTTTCCACGATTATTCTGAGAATCAAATAATTGAAAGGCTTCTGCCAAACGTTCCTCTGGCATGATGATACAAGAAATAGAACAATTTTCCAATAAAAATTCGCAAATATCTTTTGCCTGGCTTGTACCAACCAATTGAGTTAAATTTTCCCACTCGTTATAATTTTCGCTTGCATGATAGCAGGATATCTCTCCAAATTCAGCACCTAAAAGTTGATTAGCACCTTCATAATCCTCTAACTTTTCTAATGAATGAAGAAACAAGGAAATAGAAATTAGTCGTTGTTGCCCATCTACAATATCTAAGTATCCACCATTATCATGCAAAATAACAGATCCCACTTGATATTCCCTTTTTCCCATTGCATCTTGTAAATCATAGAACAGGTTACGAATATGCTTTCTGCCCCATTTATAAGGCCTTTGATAAGAGGGGATACGCAAATTCCCTTCTTTCAATAGCTCTCCAACCTTCTTAGAAGTAAATTGAATACTCATTTTATTCGCCTTTATCGTATTTTTTAAAAAACTACAAATTCATATGAATTTGTAGTTAAGAGTGGCTAATTCTTTTGAATAAAAATCATTTATCCATCAAAACAAATCATCAAATAGACTCAGCTGATTATCCTCTGGCATATTGCCAAGAATGCCCATCTCATCCATCTTTTCAACCAGGGTGGACGAGACACCGCCTCGCTTCCTGAGCTCGGTCTTAGAGAGGAATTCTCCTTCTTCACGCGCCCGCACGATCTGCTTGGCAACATTCTCTCCCAGACCATCCATCGCGACAAATGGTGGAATCAGGGTGTCCCCATCTATCAAGAATTCTGTCGCCTGACTGCGATAGAGGTCTAGCTTGCCAAACTTGAAGCCCCGCTCCCACATCTCATTGACAATCTCAAGGGTGGTGTAGAGATCGATCTCCACATTGGAAGCTTCGTTGTTCTTGCGTTTCTCAGCAATCTCCTTCATCCGAGCTTTCACGGCCTCAAGGCCAGCCCCCATGGTTTTGATGTCAAAGGCTTTGGCCCGAATCGAGAAGTAGGCACAGTAATAATAGAGAGGATGATGCACCTTAAAGTAGGCCACACGAAGGGCCATCATAACATAGGCCGCCGCATGGGCTTTGGGGAACATGTACTTGATCTTCCCACAGGATTCGATGTACCATTCAGGAACATTGTTTTCCTTCATGGCTTGGATGTAGCCATTGCGCTCTTCTTCTGAGATCTTGAGCCACATCCCTTTCCGCACGCGCTCCATGATGGTAAAGGCCATCTTAGGCTCAAGACCTGCGTGCATGAGGTAAACCATGATGTCGTCCCGACACCCGATAACGGTTGATAGGTCAGCAATCCCAGCCTTGATCAAGTCCTGGGCATTTCCCAACCACACGTCGGTACCGTGAGACAGACCAGAGAGCTGAAGCAACTCGGCAAAGGTCGTCGGATGGGTCTCATCGACCATGCCCCGAACGAAGTTGGTCCCAAACTCTGGGATTCCCAACATACCCGTCGAGGTACCAATTTGTTCCGGTGTCACTCCAAGGATATCGGTTCCAGAAAAGAGGGCCATGACACCTGGATCATCCATAGGGATATCGTTTGGATCAATGCCTGACAAGTCTTGGAGCTTGCGAATCATGGTCGGATCATCGTGTCCCAGAACATCGAGCTTGAGGACGTTCTCATCGATATCGTGGAAGTTAAAGTGAGTGGTCTGCCATTCAGCTGTCACATCATCTGCCGGATACTGGACCGGAGTAAAGTCATAGACATCCATATAGTTTGGAATAACAACGATTCCCCCTGGGTGCTGACCTGTCGTCCGCTTAACTCCAGCGGCACCTAGAGCGAGGCGCTCCACCTCAGCATCTCGATAGTACTTGCCGTAATCCCGCTCATAGCCCTTCACAAAGCCATAGGCTGTCTTGGCTGCGACGGTACCTACCGTTCCTGCCCGGAAGGCATATTCTTCCCCGAAGATATCGCGAACATCCAAGTGGGCACTCGGCTGATCTTCCCCCCGAGAAGTTCAAGTCAATATCGGGTACCTTGTCCCCATCAAAACCAAGGAAGGTTTCAAAGGGAATATCCTGCCCATTTTTGCTGAGCTTGTGGCCACAGTTTGGACACTCCTTGTCCGGCATATCAAAACCAGATCCATAAGAGCCATCTGTGATGAACTCACTGTACTGGCACTGGCCACAGACATAGTGAGGCGAGAGCGGATTAACCTCTGTGATCCCGATCATGGTCGCGACAAAGCTGGATCCGACAGATCCACGCGAACCAACCAGGTAGCCCCGCTCATTGGAGCGATGCACCAGCATTTGCGAAGCCAGATAGATCACGGCAAAGCCATTCCCCAAGATAGAGGTTAATTCTTTTTCAATCCGTAAATCCACAATATCAGGGAGCGGATTGCCATAGATCTCAAAGGCCCGCTGATAGGTCAATTCCGCAACCGTCTCTTCGGCCTTGTCGATAAATGGTGTATAGAGGTCACTCTTGACCACTTCGACTGGCTCAAAAGTCTCTGCTAGCGCATTGGTATTTTCAATGACAATCTTACGCGCCAAGTCTTCTCCCAAAAAGGCGAATTCATCCAGCATTTCATTGGTAGTTCTAAAATGCGCTTTTGGCAGGGGCGCTGGCTGGGCATCTTCGCCGTGCCCGATGGTCCGGTTGATCATGGCCCCCTTGCCCGAGACTGCGGACAATGATCTCCCGATAGATCTCATCTTCCGGTTCTAGATAGTGGACATTTCCTGTCGCAAGAACGGGCTTGCCAAGGCGATCCCCCACTTCGATCAAACTCTTGATAATGGTCTGGAGCTCGTTCATGTCCTTGACCTGTTCCTTGGCAATGAGGGGTGCATAGATGGCTGGAGGCATGACCTCGATAAAGTCATAGTACTTGGCCACTTCGACCGCCGCATCCACGCCTTGCGACATGACCGCATCAAAGACTTCCCCTTCTGAGCAAGCTGATCCAAGGATCAATCCCTCACGGTGGGCATCCAGCACGGTCTTAGGAATCCGTGGGACTCCTTCAAAATACTTGGTTCCAGAAAGAGAAACCAGTTTAAACATATTCTTAAGGCCAGTCTGATTCTTGACATAGATCGTGGCATGCTTGACCCGCGCCTTCTTATAAGAATTTTCATCGATCAAATCGATATTCAAATCCTTGAGATTGGTCACCCCGTGCTTTTCAGCGACATCTTTGATGAAGATAAAGAGCAGGCGCCCCGTCGCTTCCGCATCGTAGTTGGCCATATGGTGGTGCTCCAAAGCGACCCCAAAGCGCTTGGTCAATGGCCCCAAGCCATGCCGTTTAAAATCTGGGTAGAGGTTACGCGCAAATTCCAGCGTATCAATGACTGGCTGGGTAATCTTTGGTAAGCCATGACGCTCATAGTTAGCATTCATGAAGCCCACGTCAAAAGTGGCATTGTGGGCAACGAGAACAGCCCCCTCACAGAAGGCCTGAAATTCCTTCAAGACCTGCACCAAGGGCTTGGCCCCGCGGACATGCTCGTTGGTGATCCCTGTCAATTGGGTGGTAAAGGCCGACAGAGGATGGCCCGGATCGATAAACTCGTCAAACTCCTCAATGACATTGCCCTTGTACATCTTAGAAGCCGCGACCTGGATCAAGTCATTGTAAATGGCTGAAAGTCCCGTCGTTTCCACGTCAAAGACCACATAAGTCGCTTCATTGAGGTCCAAGTCCACCTCGTTATAAGTGATGGGCACCTTGTCTTCTACGATATTGGCTTCCATCCCATAGATCAGCTGGATCCCAGCTTTCTTGGCTGCTTTAAAGCCATGTGGGAAGCTCTGCACATTGCCATGGTCGGTGATCGCCACCGCCTTGTGGCCCCACTCAGCTGCCTTGGCAACCAGCTCTTCGACTTCCGGTAGGGCATCCATAGTTGACATATTGGTATGGGCGTGGAATTCCACCCGGCGCTCCCCTTCTGGCATCAGGTCCTTGCGGGTATAATGGACGACTTCTTGGATGTCTTGGACATTCATGGTCAAGTCACGGGTAAAATTGTTCATTTCGATATTTCCCCGCACCCGTAGCCAGCTGTTCTTCTTGATCATGTCGAACTTCTGAGCTTCTTCTTCATTTTTGACCCATTTCTGAAGGGAAAAAAACTCGAGGTATAGTCGGTCATCTTAAAGCTGATCAAGACCCGACCGGTCCGCGTCACCTTGTGCTCCACGTCAAAGACCACACCCTCAAAGACAATTCGGTTCTCTTCTGTCGTAATCTCGATCATCGGAGTGATCTCAGCCTTATCTAGCTTAGGTTTAGCCACCGCCTTCTTAGCCTTGAAGTCAAAAGATGGCTTTTTCTTCAACCGCTGGTGGCGGAGCCATCTGGGCCAAGGATTCCATAGCCCGCAAGGTCTCTTCATTGGCTGCTTGGAAGATCTTTTCATTTTCCTCCTCAAAGCGTGCCACTTCTTGCTCTGTCAACTCCTCATCAGACTCCACCCGACAAGTGAAATGCGGAAAACCAAAGGCTTCCAACTGCTTAGCAAGGTTAGGCAAATGGTTCTTACGAAAATGCTCTGTATCAACCGAAGAAGGCCCTGAGATGATCAATTCCTGCCCTTCCGCGCGCACCTGCAAGTCTTGGTAAAGTCCCTTAAATCCTTGACTAGCACAAAGTCCATCCTCAAAGACCTCACGATAGTAGGCCTGCAATAAATCCGCAGAAAAATCCGGATTGGCCACCTGGATGGTAAAGGTTGCCTGGTTTCCTGTCTTTGAAAATTCATCCTTCAAGCGTTGGCGCAATTCCTTAAACAGAGCAATCGGCAATACTTCGGCAAAAGCAAAGCGAAACTCCCAGACCCGACTGACCTTGTGCACCACGACTTCTTGAATCTCCGCATGCAAAAAGGCACTGGAAGATCGCATCTCCAGCGGCATATCCAGCTGATCCATTAAAATTTCAAAGGTGTTGGACATTGTTTCTCCCTTGATCTTGATTCTTTTGCTCGCTTTTGAGTAGCCCGCTTCTAAGCAAAAACAGACCAGTCAAAAACATTCGTAACCTTTATTTTATCACAATTTAAGGATTAATTCGAGAGAGAAGTGAAGACAAAAAAACCACCGGACTAGCGGTGATTTCTCGATGATTGGCCAACAGCAGGCAAGCCTGATCATGGTCCACTTGTTGCCTCTGTTTCTGAACTAGAGCTTGGTGTCCAAAGTAGATCCTTCATCTGTAACTAGACGGTTTCTCTCAAGCTTTGTTCTTGCTTTTGGATATCCTCCATGACAGGCTGCAACTTCTGCCGGATTTCCACTTTCTCCTCTTGTTCTTTTTGCGCTTGGAGGGTTGGACGGTACATGGCAAAGAAAGCCCCGATGACCACTAAAAAAGAGAACCAATTCGGTTCTCTCCAGGTTGTAATTTTTTATCAACTCACTACAGTTGATAAAGAGCCAAACAAGTTCCACGCAGGCTATTTCAATGGCGATACATAATCATCTGGAAGTTTGCCTCTCCAGTCAATCCACATTTGCTCAGCAATCGGAATTAATTTTTCAAGTTCTTCTTTAGTAAATAAATCTCTAGTTTCAGGTAAATCAATTAAAGATGTAGGGCTCTCTTCTATGAATCGTTTCTCACTAGCTCTCTTTTCTTCTTCCGTCGGTGGCCAACGATCATTCTGTGCTTTAAAATCAATTTCACGTGCCGTCCTCTTGCCTAATAAATATTCATTAAAATCAGAAGGATTAATTTCAAAGACACGACGAACCGAAGCTATTCCAAACTCTCCGAAAGTGTAATATTTCCCTTCATGTGTTCGAAAATCATATCCTTTCGGTGACTCAGTTTTATCAAAGGTATCAAATTCTTCCCATGTTATTTTAGTTAAACTCATTTTAATCGCCTCCTAATTTTCTAATTGTAAATTCTCCCCACGGAACTTCATCAATGACTGCTTCTGGCATATTTCCTGGGAAGGTCTGTCCTCCTGGTTTCCAAAAACCATCAAAAGCAGAATCTTCATTTCCGCTTGGAATTCTTAGATTTTTTATAGATTCTGGTGGAATTTCAATAGCTACAGGGGAAGAGCCTAAGTCTCCTCGATGTAGCCCTAATATGTCTTCCAACAATTCCGGATCTCCCTTAGTCACTTTAATCAATGTTTCGCCAGCTTCTTTAGGCATAACAAAGGCAACATGATCTTTTGGATTACCAATTGCTCCATTATTGTATCCACCTTCTTCGGGTGTGAATTTCTGAAATTTAATAGCTCCATTCTCAAATTGTTGTCTGTGTGCTTCTATGTATTCTGAACTATAAACCTTTTCGATGTTTGGACGATCATTTTTCGGTATTGATAATACACTTTTAGCTGTGTTACCAGGGCGATATTCCACCTTAGGTGCATTCTTAGAAATATTAAAAATTAATTCCCTTTCCGCAGGAGATAATTTATTAAAGACTTTCTCTATATATCTTTCTCGAGTTGAAAAGTCTTTAAACCCTGAACTCTCCCTTGCAAGTTTACTTTCTTCAAGATTCTTCAGGATTTGTTCTTTGTTATACTTCGGCGCTTCAACATCGTGGACATCTTTCACCTCTGGTACATCCAATTCAACCTTCGGTTTAACTGTTCCTACATGATCAACAGCCTCGCCCTTTATAGTAGATAAATCTTTCGGTTTTGTCAACACATCAATATCTGGTTTCTTGGATTTTGGAACCATAGTTGTTGTTCCAGCCACTGCTTCAACTGGTTTGATTTTTGGCACTTTTACATCAACTTTAGGTTTTACTGGCACCTCCAGATCCACCGTTTTAGCTGGCTTGAGTTTTGGTATTTTCACATCCGTATGAGTATTGGGAACTGTAGCTGTATCAGATATATTTATTTCCTTAACGATTTTTGAAGTATCGATTTTAGGTCTAGAAATTTTAGTCATAGCTAACTGAAAGATCCCCAAATTATCGAGAAGGTCAATTGTTGCAGTCGCAACATCTGTTGTACCTTTCACCCATCCATAATTCTTAGCCACAAATATTTCGTCTTTGGTTGCTTTTTCCCCTGTTGATGGATTTTTCCCTGTTTTTAAAATATATTGATTACGTTTATTCATATAATCTGGATCACGCCAATCAATAGGTTGCTTTTTCATCAGTTCGTTAAAACGATAATATTCATAATCCTTTTTCGCTTTATCTGCATCTGATCCAATAATATAATCGAACTCAATAGATGTACGACCAGTCATAAATTCAATATGTTCTGAACTAAGCTCCGCTAATGTTTTTGAATCAATCTTCTTTTTATCCGATGCTCGAAGATTTGCAAACATTTTCTTTTTATCTGTTCTTTCTTGTAAAGTGTCCTCTCCACTAGACTTTTTAAGGTTATAAACTCTATAAATATATGCCGCTTCTTGTAGAGTAACACCTCCTTTTGTATATACATACTGGCCAGTATTAAGATAGCGTTCGTAGTCTTTCACAGCATATCCATAGCTTTCTTCTAAATTTGCAAGGCTTGACTGACTAATTTTATTTTCAAACTTTCGATTTTTCAAAGATTTAGATACTGATTTCGGTACTGAAACATCTGGATAATCTTTATAATAATTTATTAAAAAGTCAAGCTCTCCTGCATTTAATTCTTTTGCCCTTATTTGCTTTTTTTCAATAATCTTCTTATAATTTTTCCTGTCTCTCTACTGTACTCAATATAACCTTATTTATTTCTAAATCAGGATATTTAGCTGCAAATTCTTTGGCAAACTTTCTTTCGTCACTAGTTAATTGTTTTCCTTCAATAACTTTATCTACAACTACTCTATAACGCATCTCCTCAGCTTTTAAAGATCGCACTTCTTTGGTATATTGTAGAATTTCCTGATCTACCACTCCTGGATACTCACTGTTATACCGTTCAATTGCTGTAAGATCCGATTCTGTTAGCTCCTCTCCGTTATATAATTTCTGAAGAGCCTTATCATAGGATTCTTGTAGGTTAACTGCACGAGCTTCCCATTTTGTTGCAACAGTGGTAGCCCAATCCGTACTTGTTGTACATTCAAAAGTTCTAGCACCAAAAGAGACACCTAGAGTATGTTCTGCAGAAGCGATTGTTGCCGCAGCATCATTTGCTGCGGTGCAGGCTGAAGCAGAAGCAGTATCAAGGCTCTTAAGTGCTCTAATTTCTCAGTAGCCACCCTAATTTGTTCATCCAGTTCAGATGCTTGTTTACGTAATGATTCTAATGAAGCTTTCTGTGAATCAGTGAGTTTATCTCTTCGTTCAAAACTTGCAATAGAAGAACTAACTTGCATACTCCCTCTAGTTGCGTTATTAATTTCAGTTTGGAGCTCCTCCTCATCCAAACTCTCTGAACCACATAGCGCTGTATAGGTGTCAGCAAGGTAGTCTGCAGCGTCTGCAACAGCTTCAGAATATAAGATACAAGCTTGATAATAGGAAACCATAATTCCTGACGCATAAGTACGCGCAGCATCATAACCATCTCCTTGTAGTTCATATGAGCCACTAAATGTACTGAAAGCATTGATCAGTTGCTTGTAGCCTGCTACACGCGCTTGAGAAGCGCTTGAAGTTGTAGAAGACATCGTCTGAAGGGCACCGTAGTTTACTTTAACCATCTATCTCTTCCTTTCTCAATGCTTTGCCGAACTATACAGTTCTTCGCTTCCTGTCCCTGTATGACTATTGATATATCCTGCAATCGAAGCGTCTGTCGTCTGGAACTCTGCATGAATTCCATGGAGTACTTGGATAAAGTCGATCGCCCGCTCCTTTGCTTGCTCACCGACATTTTTATCACCATCAATATTGGCTGACATTCCTGCCTGACCTTGATAAACATTGCCATCATCTTTTGTTCCAGTAGCAGAACTCACTGAGTTTGAAGCAGACACAATGCTATCCGCATAGGAATGAACTGTATCATTTGATTGAATTGCCATAGAAAATTACTGTCCTTTCGTTGAAGGGGGGTGTTCGGTAAGGAAGTCGTTGAATACTAACGCTTTAAATAAAGTATTTATTGACCTATCCATTTTTTATTATTTACTATTACTAATAGCAAATTACTGTCACGAATCTCTCCTTATCGCACATCCTGTTTCATTGTCTACTATTAAAAAGTCGTCAGATTTAAAAAATAAATCTCAATCAAACAAGCCAAATACGAAACTCGGTCTTTCTTTAGAGCTTTCACCTCATGTATGACAAAGTCACATGAATGGTTACAGAAAACTCTATAAAGCTAGGACCATTTTATAATTCGTTCTATTTTGCTTGAAGTCAACCTTTCCTTTTGCTTGGACTGAGCTCAGATCTTTAAAGTAATCTCACTCATCCAATACCATAATATTTTTAAGCGGTCTTTTCTTTCTTCATTTAGTTAAGTGAAAAACAAATACCACTAAAAAATATTACCTTACTATCATACCTGAAATTACTTTGAAAATCAAATTAATTACTAGTTAGAGAGACTTAAGAGGATGAAAAAGAGAGAACCGCGGTTCTCTCTAAAATCTATTTTGCTTCGCTTCTTTTTCAGCTAGCTCATTTAAGAGTTGAGAGCGTTTCTTTTGAACTATTTCAAGCTGACGCTCTGTCTCACGATACTGCTGTTTAGTTGCAACTCCTGCTCGTCTAAATCTAAAAAGAGTTTTCGAGTTGTCTCATCCATCTGTTCAAGTAGTTGGATATAAAAGGCGCGGTGAGAAGGTGTTACCCCCATCAAGAGTAAATCATTGAGCTGATAGAGAGCATCTCCTTGAGAATACTCAAGATCTTCACGCAACAGACGAAGCGCTTTTTGCTCATCTTGATTGTCCTCTAACTGAAGATCCAACCTCATCTGATCCTTGTAAAGTACGTCCAACTCCTCTTGTTGTCTATTTTGTTTTTCCATTGATAGGAGAACCTCCAATAGCCGAAATCACTAAAAAACTCATCTATTTTTTGACAATACTTTTTGTATCCTGATTTTTCAGTGGGATAAAACATCTCACTTGATGTAATTACCTTCGAAAATAACTACTCTTTCATAAAATGGGTTGTGCTATGCAGGAAAATCGTTGAATTGTGAATTATATAAATCAAGTCTTTTCTGACTTATATGTTGTTTTTCTAGCATTTCAGTATCACTTTTATCATTAGCAAATTGCTGCAACATTCCTCCATCTATCACATGTCCCATCTCATTATCAACTCTTGAAAATTCATCAGCGACAGCATTTAAATACTCATCAAATGATTGAATGATAGGTACTAAATCTTTAGCTAATGTTTTTACTTCATTTGTTGCTGAAGAGAAATTTTTGGTAGCAGACGATTCTATCAAAGATTCACTCTTATCTTCTAAACGACCACTCAAATCATCAAAACTAGTTTGAATACTTCTTATGTGCTCTGGTAATATTCGTTTTCTTCCCATAATTACCTTCCTATAATTTTTATAATATTTTTAAAAACTCCTCTTCACTTTGAACAACATGTTCTTTTGTTATCTATAGAGTTTTCTGCCGGTATCGTGATATCTTTAAAAAAATATTTGTGCCAGATGGAAATGCCAATTTAATAACATTAAGAGTTGTTTCTAATCTATTTTTTTAGGATTGAGAACATAAATAAAAATTGTTATCTATATTATTCAATAATAGTTTTTCTTGTTTTTGGATACTTTGTATCTAGGAGCCAGTTATTTCCTACGTTCCAAAAAAATGGAATGTATTATCTTCAACATCAAACCCATTAGTTTTTAAATAACTTAGAAAAAGATTCCAGCCATTCAACACCAACACTTAGAGAGTGAGTTTTAATTTTATCATTTCGATTATCTATTATTTTACCTGTTTTTCAAATTAATTAATTTTTTTGTTCCTGAAAAGATTTATCTCCAATTTTACCAACTATTAAAGTTATATACTCATTTTTCTCCATCAACGATTATTTTTCTGAGAGTTAGATATAAACAGCGGAAAATAATTTTTTGTTAAATTCTCGAGTTATTTTTAAATACATCCAATTCTTTCTTTATTAATTTAGAATTTGAGGTATCATAAACGTTAATATGCCAATATTCCCCATCCTTAGGTATATTTCGATTCAAATAAGGAAAGTTATTATGCGTTATATCTCTTGACGGTTCGGAATTCAATTTCGCACCTTGAGAAATAATAAACTTTTTTCCTACAGCATGCCCCGGTCCGCCTGTCTTAACTTTATCTCCTAGATTTCTTAATTCATCTGTCACTTTCTTTTTCGCAGCCCATGAAACACTGATTGCGTCTCCATTTTCAAGAAATTCATAATCTGTGATTTCTGTATCAGCAATCCAATACCTATATTGAGATAATTTATTTTTTTATCAAATGAATGTTTAACAAATAATATAGCTAGAAAGATAATCGTAAATAGTCCCAAAATAAATTAATTTACTCTTAAAAAAATTTTTTTCATCCCTCACACCTTCTTATTTTTAGTAGTTATCATACTTTTTTTATCTAAGTAATTATAGAATTTAGAACCATTAGAATTATCATTATACAAATTATCTAGATCTTTAATAGCGTGTTCAAGTTCTTTTGTCTGTTCTTTATTAAGCTTTTTCAAAAAGTTAAATAATTTTCACTCTTTAGATCTTGTTCACCAAGTATATATTTGATAACCTCTGGACTGTAGCTTTTTCATTTCATATTTTCCAGTTCTCTTATTAAAATCATCACTCTCATATTTTTGTTTCTAATATTTTTTTCTAAACTGATCAATTTTTTTCTGATACTCCTCTTGGTTGCCTCCAGCAGTCTTTTTTATGTATCCTGTAATACCTTGAGTATCTAATTCCTTTTTTTTCTGAGTTACATTGAATTGATAGTAAGTATCTGCTGATATCTCTACTGTTCCATGATGTTTAAACACCCATGCACCTCTATTTAAGATATTATTTGAATTCAAATAGAACTTTTCGCTCATCCTCATTTAAGTTTTTTGTAGTCTTAGAAAAATCAATAGTACTTTTCAAAATAGCTGCTAATCCAGCATTGGTTGCTTTTATTCCATTGACATTTTCAGGTACTAACTTATTAACACCTCCATAGTAATCACCTGATGAGATAGTTTTAAGTGCATCAAATACGAACTTAGCCTCGGGAGCTGCTACTGTAACATAACCATCTACAAAAGCTAAACTAAGATTCTTAGCAAATTCTAATCCTGCATCTCTCCTTTGCTGTTCAATTTCAGCAAATCTTATTTTATACTTCTCATTATTCAATGTCTTTGTATCTTGAAGGAAGTCACTAGAATATGTTCGTCTCGCACCCATAAACGAGTCAATCGTCGTAAATTCAATTTCACCTGAATTTTTAAACTTAAACTCAATTGTCTGAGTGTAAGGAACTTCTGTCTCCATTGTTCCAGGTCTTACTTTGGTAGTACCCTTTCCATATTCAACAATATACAATCCCCTAGTGATACCAATAAGTTCATTTAATGCTGTTTCTTTTTTCTTCAAAGATTTAAATTTGGATGTTTTACCATTGCTACTATTTTCTATGTCCATTTCCAACTGGTTTGATATAGCTAAATTATTTTGAGCTTCAACCATTCGTGAAAGTATATTACTACTATCTTTCTGCTCCATCTTCCCAATAATGTTAAAAAATGAATTCAACTTATCACTTGATTTATCCTCAACCCATTTAGCTACGCCATCAGACATTATTAATAATACAACACCACTAATTTTATCAAAGTTAACATTATTTAATTCATCAATATTTCCACCATAAACAGCTGTAATTGCTTTCGCCTCATCTATGTTACTTACAAATTCCATAAAATATGGCTGACCACGAGAGATGACTCCAAAAACTGCTTTAGGAGATACGTTTAACAAGATTTTCATCCGATTTACAACATTTCTTAATGCAGAAACTTCTTCAATTGTTGTTTGAAGGTCTTTATTAAACAGATCATGCGCAAGTTGAAAAGGTTCATGTGTGGCCTGTCTAGTTAATGAACTTGCATTTAAGCTCAGAATCGCTCCACTCTTTACGGAAGAAATACTAATTTCAGGTTCATCTAATGCATCAGTAGCAATATTCATTGCGGATTGCAACTTTTGATCCACCTCTGACACTTTATCCACTTGTTCGCCAGTCAATTTTGATTGAACAGTCGATAAACCAGACTCACTTGTCCAAGCTTCTTTTGTGAACCCTCCTCCTGATACTACTGAGCTGAATTTCCCAACATTAGCAGAATATTTATTTAAAAAAACTCGGGATCTGGTTGAAAACCTGATTCTGTAAAGTATTTAGTTGTCCTAAAAAGGCTGCAATCGCTTCCCCTTCCGATCCTTCTATTTTAACGTTAAATGTTCTAGCCGTATCCTGTGTCGCCGTTGTTAAAGATTGAGAAAACTGTTTTATTGACTCACTATATTGAGCAATCCCTGGTAAGTCATGTACTTTAATCACATCATCACTCATACTAATCCTCCTTCGCTCTAGCAATTGCTTGACTCAACATATTTATACCACTTCTTAAAGATGCTGCTTCAGATTCTAAACTACTAATTTTACTACTCAATCTAGAAATCATATTCTGTTTATACTCATCGTATTTTTCCACAGTCTTATCCACTGTGTTTTTTTCTGTTTGCGCTTCTTCATCATATGGATGACCAGCAAGATGATAACTAGACTTAATATTTTCTGGACTGACTAAAACATACTCTATTGCTGTTGAAACTCCTTGTAGATTAGATAATGCTGCTCTTAATTTCCCAAGTTTCCCATTTACTTCTGACAGTTTCCCAAGACATCTATTTAAGTCTGCTTGCAATGCTGCTTTTCCCATATTTCCTCCCCCTTCTATTTTATTAATACTTTCACTTTTCTTACAAATCCATCTTCTACATAGTAGTTCACCTGGCTATCAAGTGGTTCTTCACGGACTGGTCGATTGATAACATTTAGGACACTTTGGTCTGTAATCCGCATGGCCACGATCGCTTGTTTATAGAGTTTGATAGATTTTGATACTTCGTCAATTTTTCGATTCAACTGACTACCACTCATGGCTACTGTAGCATAGCCTGCACGCGCCCCTTTTTCAAGGACATAGTTCAGACTAGATTGAAGATCCATACTTAGATCATTCATAAGTTCTAGCTGATTGTATAGCACAATCGTTGCTTCATGTTGCGATTTCTGCTGTTCCAATCTCAATTGGATATTTTCTTCCATTTTCTTGATTCCAGCTACATAGTCTTCCTTCGTAGAGAGAATCGTCACACCTTCCATCTCTGGCAATTCATTGTAGGATGGCGCCAACACAATCACCTTTTGCTTACTGTGGACGATTTGTTTGACGAATTGTGTCATTTGTTCTTCTTTGTCTGTCAGATAGAGAAGGTTGCCTTTCTTGAGATCCCATGTTACCGGTTCAACTGTCTCCAGATCCAAGCCGAGTGGTACTTTTCCTTCATCCAGCAAGGCTGCTACATCCTCACGTCCATAGAAAGCTGCTTCTGTCAACTCATCTGGTACCATTGGGATGCCTGCTGGGGTGCGACCCGTCCACATCTCTCTGAGGCTTTGAACTTGGTCGCGGAGGTTGTTGATGATTTGGATATCATTGTCTCCTGCGACTGGCAGGGCGAACTGGACGACATCGACTTCGTCACGCTTCATGAGCGCGCGTCCCTTGATGTCTTCCATCGTAGACGCCAGTGGGGTTGCTCCTACGATACCGCGGACTTCAGAGATATCATTTTGTGGCAAGGTCAGCTGGTGCTTGAAGTTTGAATAGAGCTGAGCCCGTAGGTTGTTCTGACGGCTAGCTGTGATGATCAAGTGCACACCGATGCTGAGACCTTCACGGGAGATCCGCATGAAGAGCTTGAAGAGGTCTGTCTCATAAGGCTCGTCCTTCATAGACTCATAGCTATCCATGAGGATGACCATGGTTGGCTCTTGCTTGCCGGTCACTTCACGGTAGAGAGCGATAGTGCCGACACCATGCTCAGAGAGAAGTTTCTTGCGGCGATCCAACTCGCGGTTGATGATCCGGATGAATTTCTGGATTTTCTCCGTTTGATCTAGCAGCAGGCTATCGGCCACATGTGGCAATTGAGTCAAGGGTGCTAGACCATTGGTTCCGAAATCCAGCAGGTACATGGTCAGATTTTCTGGGCTCTGCTTGCGAGCCAGATCCATAGCTGCTGTCTGGAGGAAAGTGGTCTTTCCTGTACCTGGACTTCCGTAAAGGAGGATATTCCCATCTTTTGACAGATCAATAGCAACAGCTTCTTGCTTTTGCGCTTGCGGGATATCGGCAACCCCGATCAGGACGCTTGGAGCTGTCCGTTTTTGCCAAGCCTCGATCGGCACGACCTTTTCCAACTCATCCAGCGTGATCCGCTCTTTGAGGGGAGGCAACCATGGTTGGGCCACAGCTGCGATGCCTTCTTGTTGGTGCAGGTGGTTGATTTCTTGCACGATGACATCAAGTTCTGTCGGCACTTCCTTGATTTCTTCTGCCATATCCAGACCAGAGAGGTCTTGGTTGAGGACTTCGTACTGGCCTAGTTCATTGATCAAGTAGATGGTATGGTCTTCGATCCCTAGCTGATCCTTCTCAGGCTGGTAGTCTGCTCCTGACCAAGCGGTTTGGAAGAGTTCATAGACTTCGTTATTCCCGACTTGGAGGTAGGCACGACCGGTCTGGGTGATTTCAGCCGCATCTGCCGTCCGCAGCATCTCCATGGAGTCTCCACGGTCTGCCACCTTGAGGGCTAGCTTGAAGCGAGAGTTAGACCAGATTTGGTCATCCACGACTCCAGAAGGTTTTTGTGTCGCAAGGATCAAGTGCACCCCGAGGGAACGCCCGACACGCGCGATAGAGACCAACTCCTTGATAAAGTCTGGTTGGTTAACCTTGAGCTCAGCGAACTCATCACTGATCAAGAAGAGGTGAGGAAGCGGTTCTGTCGCTTCACCCAGTTTAAATTTCTTTTTGGTATTGGTTGATATGGTTAACCTCATATTGGCCAAAGAGGCGCTCCCGACGATGGATCTCCGCATTGATAGAGGCCAAGGCCCGCATAGACTGGGCACCATCCAAGTTGGTGATAGTCCCAAGCAAGTGAGGCAGATCCTTGAAGAGGTTGGCCATTCCCCCACCCTTGTAGTCGATGAGGAGGAAAGCCACATCGTGTGGGTGGAAGTTGACGGCAAGGCTCAGGATATAAGACTGAATGGTCTCAGACTTACCAGAACCGGTCGTCCCTGCGATCAAACCGTGTGGTCCATGAGCTTTTTCATGGAGATTGAGGTAGACCAAATCGTCCTTCCCACGCAGACCGATCGGCACGGCCAAACTTTGGTAAGGGGCATGGCTCTCCCAACGACTCAAGACCTTGAGATCATTGAAAGTTTCCGCCTGGTACATTTCAAGGAAGGTCACCGAGTCTGGAATCGAGCTCTTGAGCTGTTGGATATGCTTCAGTGGGGCAAGGCTACGCGAGATGGCTTCCTTGTCATAGCCTTCAGGGAAGTGATCCAATTGGAAGTCAAGCTCTCGAAGAACCCCTTCTTGCAAGAGCAATTGCCCTTGGTTGCGGTCCTTGATAGAGATAACGGTTTGGATATTTTCAGAAAGAGATGAGAGCACGTCTGCCACATAGATGATGGAGCAGCCGAGCTCTGTCGGATCCTCACGGAAAAACTCCATGATGACATGGTCCAAAATCAAGGTCTCATCGGTAATGAGGACCACATAGTGCGGGTGGAAGATCTTAGTATCATTGGCTTTTTCTTCCTCTTTTTGCGCCTTGCGGAGCTTGAGAATTTGGTTGAGACTGTTCAAGACCTGATCGCGTGTCCGCTGATTGTAGACAAAGCTACGGACATTCATGTCTTGCAGGGTCGCATGAGGCAACCAGCGCATCCAATCCCAGCTTTCTTTTTCCTCTTCTGGAATGATCGGAATAATGGTCAGATCATGGTAAGAGTGAAAGACAGCCAATTGGGCAACGAGGAGTTGCAGCTGTTCTAGCACGATAGGGCGAGGACCGACATACCCTACGGGACCCCGATTAAGGCTGGCTACAATCGGAAGATTGTCGATTTTTTGATGAGCTTGGAACAGAGCATAGCCTTCTTCTTCCAAGGCATCTTTCTTCCCACTGCGCTCTTCCTGACCATATTTGAGCTCATAGCTGGTTGGAACCTTGCCCAAGCCCAAACGATAGGCCAAAAAGTCAAAATGAAGCGGTGTTTTTTCGTAGATCCGCGAGTCATAGCGTTTAACCATATTGGTCAAATCTTCGATGGCTGGGAAATGGTAAAACATCCCTTCTCGTTGCTTACGAGATAGCTGTTCCAAGTCCTTGGCCTTGTCCTTGAGATAGAGATGGTAAAGCTCCACGCGCTCTTTCTTGTCTTCTTTGTATTTCTTACGATTCTTGAAGAATCCTTGGACCGAAAAGATCACACTGACCACAGACATGGATACCGTCGCGATGATATAGAGTCCTCGCGGTTGGAAAATGGTGATCAAGAGGGTCACCCCAACCATGATGAGGGGTGGCATGATCAACTTCAAGAGTTCATCTGATGGCTTTTGAGGCTCCGCTCCCGGAGGATTGATCAAGATCTTGTCTTCCGAACTCCGGTAGATGATCCGCGGAGACCGGTGGTACTCTGGATAGTCCTTGTAGAAGTCATAGCGTGAATGCAAACGCGGCACTAGATAAGGACTTACTTCGACAGCCCCTTCCACGCCAAATTCTTCCGGATAGAGCTTAAAGGTCACATCTCCAATAGCCAGCTCATCCCCAAAGGCCAGTGGAAAAGTCGTTTCACTGACGAGTTTGTGGTTATGGTATAGTTTTCCGGATAAGAGCTGGCAAGTCCATGTCTGCTCTTTTTTCACAAGGAGAAAGCGCACTGGATAGTGCAAGCGCACATCCGCACCCTTTTCATCTGCTACGAGAATTTCTTCCTTGTCTAGCAGTTCATAGGTATGGACTTCTCCTGTCGCCAAGTAGCAGACCACATCCCCAAGGATCTTGCTATTTTCAAGCACACCCTTGTCTTCACCATACTGGTAGAAGATTTCACCTTGACTCCATTGGAAATGAAGGGGATTTTCTTGCGAAGCCAGGGTCAACTGAGCTGTTTCTTGATTCGATACGGTGGCTGTTTTCCCCTCTTCTAGCGCTAGCTCATAGCGAAAACCTTTTTTATAGAGTATGATACGTTTTTTCATAGACTACTCCTTGTGGTCGCTAGACTCAGTCGAGCTTGCAGTTGTAGAAGACGAGCTTTCTGTTGAGGAACCTTCTGTAGACGAAGCCGTTGTTGAGCTGCTAGTGGAAGCTTTGGTTTCATCTGTCTCTGCTTCCAAGAGTTTAGAGCGGGCATCCCAGTATTTCTTGTATTCGCCCTCGAGCTCAGAGAGTTTTTTCTCGCGCTGTTCACCAGAGAGTTTTTCGCTATCACGTGTCGCCTTGATTTCTTTACGAAGGGCGTAGATGATCAAGTCTGAATCGTCGATCCGCTTGGCTGTATCCAGCGCTTGGGTAAAGTCATGACGGCCGATATAGATCCAGTAGTGGAGATAGAGACTGTCTGACTTGAGCGTAACATTGTTAAGGATGACCTTCTTTTGGTCCTCTGAGAAATTCAAGCCTTGCAAGTAAGACGTCGCCAACTCATATTTCTGTGTCGTTGGAAGACTGCTTGGAGCTACTCCCTCCAACTCATCGATCACACCGGTATAGTCTACCTTGAGATAGGCTGTATCCGCTTGAAGCAACTTTTCTTTAAAGGGTGCTTGGAAAAAGACCAAATAAATCAAGGGCAAGACTAAGAGGGCCACTACAGCTGAAAGCCATACTGTTGCCAACTTAAAGATTCGGTGTTGACGACTTGAAACCAAGGTCAAGGTCTTTTCTTCCTCTTCCTTGCGCTCTTGGTAGGCTTTCTCTAAGAGAGCTTTCATCTCTTCTAAGCTAGTGGCATCACGGATTTCCACCAAGAAATCAGGTAGATCTTCTAATTCAAGTGTCCCTTGATAGAGCTCCATGAAGTCCCAGTCCCCAAAAAGAGTGACGGCATAGCACTTGGCCTGGCGCAAGAATTCATCCTGATCCCACTTGCGTGGCACCATCATACCCGGAACCCCGCGGTAAGCAATCTTGACTTGAGCATCCTTGGTCACAAACAAATTAATGGGATGCAACATAAAGGTCACCGGAAGCTCCAATGCAGGCGCCAAATCCAAGACATTCATAGCCAAACGCAGACGGTCTGAAACTGGTAATGCCTGGATTTCTTCTGCACTCAAGCCTAGAGCATCTGTCTGATAGGTCAGATGAATCTGGTCTTGATCCGCTGTCATGCTTTGCTCTAAAAACAAGGGATGATGGAGATCCAAAATCCATAAATTGCGTAAATCCTGGCTATCCACTTCTGAACGCTTGAGGTCCAACCGCCAGCTCGTTTCTTCTTTCAAAACGGAAGACTTGTTCTTCCAGTGTAAATTGTTCTTCTTTCACCTTACCACTCCTCAATCTCGATCAGATCACCACTCGTGATCGGATACTCTTGTACCACCTTGCCTTCATCCAGCAAGATGCCTTTATTTACCACGCGCAACTGATACTTGCTTCTAGGTTCCATGGTAGACCCAAAGATCTGATCCAATTCCCGAATCAAGCGTCGCACCTCCATCCGCGTTGGGATTCGGAGGTCATGGCTTGCACCATTCATACGGAAGGTGACATTGATATGTTGGTCCATTTAGGCCTCTTTTCTATAGATTCGATAGGAAATATAGCCAGCAATCCCAAAGAGAAGGGCACTCCAAGCCAGCATTTGCAAGGCTGGAATAAAATCCGACAAGCTGGCCGAATTGTCCTCCACATTGGACTCGAATTTAGATAATTTTTGATTTTCAGGCTGGAACAAGTCCGCTTCAGGCCCTGTTTTTTTCTTTCCCTTTATAGCAGAAAACAACTGGCCGTCTGAATCGGTCAATTGTTTCTCTTGCTTGCGTTTTTCATCTGCTAATTTTTTCTGATCCTTCTCATTGAAAAGAGACTCAGTCGCATCCAATTGGCCCCCAAGTGTCTTTTCCTGTTCTGTCTCCAGACGTGAGTTGTTGACCTGCAGACGATTATCAATAAAATCATCTGCAGAAACAACAACCGCTGGCAAGAGACTTAAGACAAAGAGAAGATACATTATTTTTTTCATAAGCTTGATTCAATTTCCTTTGTTTGAGTAAACTTCTTAGGAATGAAGATATTGGCAACCGCCAAAAGTCCGAAGAAGACCAACAATCCGAAGAAGACGCCGATACCGGCTGTTTGTCCATCAAAGTAACCCGCAAACTGTCCTTCTAAAATAGAAAGGAGGTTGACATTTTTCACCAGTGCTGGAAGGCCTGACAAGGTCGCGGTCGTTCCGATCGCGCTTGATAGGTAGACATAGCTGATCAACATGAAGAAGGCCAGTCCCATTCCAATCACACGGAAGTGTTTCAAGAGAAGGTATTGTAGTTGTACCAAGACAAAGCTTGCTAGAACCGCTAAGAACACCCATGAAGGTACATATTCACGACCAACAGAGAGTTGAATACTTGAAATCATTCCGATCACCAGTCCAAGGATGAGAGAAAGTCCCACAAGGACACCGACAGACAAGAGATCTGATTCTTGCAAACGATCCAATTTGAAACGATCCTTAACCTTGCGAATGATTGGTTGAGTCGCAAAGAGATAAGCTGTAAAGAGACTCAAGACTTCCAACATAAAGATCCAGATAAATGGACGGTAGACGTTGATAGTCGCTTTCACAGAAGAAGATTTCTCTGCAACTGGATTTGACAAGAAGTCGAGCAAGACTTCATTCGGCACTCCGTTTTCATAGGCATTGTTGAAGACCTTACGGAAGGCTTCGACGAAGTTCCCATTTTCAGACAATTCCTTGTCGAATTCACCCATCAAGCTCTCTGCATTGCTAGACAATTTCTCTGTATTGCCTTGGGCTTTTTTTCCAATTCTTTGTTCAATTGGCTAAAGATTTCATTGGTAGAGTTAGCAGCTTCTACATTGCTACGAGATGAGCTCTTAACGCCTTCTGTCGAGCTCAATAATGACGTGTATTCAGAACCAAGAGCTGACAAATCTGCATCGGTCTTGGTTTGAGCCTGTGTCACTGTTTCCTGCGCTTTTGAGATCTCTTCTAGGCGTCTTTGAAGGTCTGCATACTGCTTCAATTGATCGTTGATATTTTGGGTTAGATCCTTGTTGGTGTTTTTCGATTGCTTGAAGATTTGCCTGCAATTGTGGTCCCAAGTCTTGCAACTGTTTAAGTGTACCATCTAACTGGGCTTTCACACTCTTCGTTGCATCCCCAGATTCATCCGTTTCAATACTCTTACGGTAGTCCTTCATGTTACTGGAAACGGCAGCCTTCACGACATCGACCAAAGCATTTGTCAAATCCATATCTTCGATCGGATCATAGAGCGAATGACGATCTCCCTTGTCATCTTTTGGATAGTAAGCATCGATCAATGCTCCCGCGCGTTGATAATCCAGGGCGATTTCACTAGCTTTCGATGCATAGTTAGCGACAGCTGTTTTCAAGTCTTCTGCAGATACAGTCACACTGGTTGAAGAAACTCCATTCACAAGGACTTCAACATCAATCGCGCTTGGCATAGCTCCTCCATCTTCAACAAGGTGAATTTGAATTTGTTTGCCATCTTTCAGTTCGACTTCCTGCTCACCACTGCCTGCATAAGTCTGTCCATCATAGGTCCAGGTATCAACCTTAACTCCTGCAGGTACTTGAATGCTAACTTTTTGTTTTCCAGATTTAGCATTGAGAACATTCGCAACTGCCGTTAATTTAGCATCCACTTCAGCAGCCAATCGTTTCAAGTCATCTGCGTTCCCTTTTGCTTGCCCCTTCGTTCCAGCAAAAGCACTATCAAAATCAATCGCTGCCTTGAGATTTCCATACTTATTCAGTTCAAGACTAGCTGGATCTAAAGACGGAAGTTTTTCAATCGCTTGACGAATGTCATCATCCGCTTTATTACGTGCTTCACTTAATGTCTTGATACTAGTCTTTCCAAGCAAGGTACTAAGAGTGACTTTTTCTCCTTCATTTAGACCATAGTAGTCAAGGATCTTCGCTTTTACAGAAGACTCGATGTTCTTTTCGTGCTCATCTAATTTGTCGCGTTCTGCCTTGATCCCTTTTTCGAGGTCTGCCACACGATCATTTACATCTTTTGTCAAGCCTGCATAAGTCTTGGTACCTGAAGCATCTCCTTCTGTTTCAGTTGGTTGACTCAATTGTTTGGTAATTGCTTCTTGGTTTTGTTGTAGATTCTTATACAACTCTTGGGTCTTTTCACTGACAACAGACTGGTTCATAGACATCAGCTGGTTCATGAACTCTTCATGGCTGATCTTGTCCTCAGAGCGTTGTTTGATCAATGTGTCGAAGTTTTGACCGTACTGATCCTGAGATTGGGTCAATTGATCAAAAGCCTGTGTATAAGACTCAAGGACTGTCTTCAAAGCATTGTTCGACTCGACAGAAGACGTAGACAAGCTATAGAGACTTGGAAAGATATTCTTCGAATCTAAAGCCGAATCCAGCAAGTTGCTTCGGTATGAACCAATGTTGGTAGATTGAATTTTGTTACTTGTTTCCACGTTCTTCTGAGCTGTATAAAGGTTGCTCAAAATGCTGACCATATACATATCAACCAACTGGCTATTCAAGTCTGAAACGATATCTTTAGCGACTTTATTGGCCTCGTTTTCAACCTGAGAATTTCCAGCCGCATTGACCTTATACGTCACCGTGGTCTTCTCTGCATTAACCGCATTCACTTCCAAGACCTTCTCTGAGAAGTCACTTGGAATGACAATCATCAACTGGTACTTGCCATCTGCAAGCCCTGACTCAGCGGCTCCACGAGGGAGTACAGACCAGTTTTGCGAATTATCCCGTTCGATATTCTTTACATAGCTAGCCCCAAGGTTGTATTCTTTATCATTCAGTTTGACCGCTTTGTCTTCATTGACAACCGCAATATTAAGCTTGGTGTTTTCTGTCGTTTGTACGGTCTTGGCTTCGTTTTTGCTTTTTTTGGTCCTTTTTGAACCGTCGTATAAAGACCCACTACAGATCCCATCAAAAGGAGCACAACTGCACTCTGACCGATGTATTTTTAACCATTTTTTTCTTTTTTTCACTTCTATACCTTTTTCCTTTTTTTCTAATTCATAGATACAAAAATAGGGGTTAGGAATTAAGAATCTAACCCCTATTTTCTATATATCAAAAGACAAAAGGGTGATCTACCTACAAGAAGTAAGATCACCTCCAAGACTATCTTAGTGGATTTGTGCAGCGATATCTTGGTCAGTTTGTTCAACGATATCAGCAACTTTGATCAATTGAGCGTTGATGTCTTCCAACAATTGAGCGAATTGTTTGATTTTTGGAGACAATTCGTTGAATTGTGCTTCAAAGCTATCAAATGCAGATCCATCCCAGTTTGCGTCGATGACTTGTTGTTCATGAGTCAAAGTGTTAAGGATTTGATCGATTTCTTGAGAACCTTGTGCATAGCGTTGTGCTGATTGACGTAGTTCTTCTGGAGTTAATTTAATTTGAGCCATATGTTTCTCCTTTTTGGGCTGATACCCTTATATTTTTTTCATAAACAATACATTTTAGTACGAATTAGTAAAATGCCAGATAACTGTATATTTTACCTTTTGCTCCCTTTTTTTGTATTATTTACTTAAAAATATCTTAATGAAATATTGCCAGAATGTCAAGTTTAGAGGGCTAACTGATAAAAACATTGTAACTTTGTTACGATTGTGTAACATTTTGTCACAAACCTGTAATATATTTTTCTGAATTCCTTGCCCCAGTAGTCTCCAACTAGTATTATTTCCGGAAAGAAAAGAAGACACTCTGTCCTTTTATATTAACTCAACACATAGATAAAAAAAATGTTGATTTTAGGTGTTTTTTTAAAAGCAAATTTTGAAGATTTTTTTGTATATTTTTTTCATTTTTTAAAACTTTTATGGTATAATGAAACCTGTTCAAAACTTGTTTCATACAAGATCGAACACCATTAACCTATAAGGAGTATATATGAAAAAATTTCTACTTGCCTCTGTCTGTCTGCTAGCTCTTACCGCTTGTAGCCAAGGCCAACAAGGTAAAGGAACTACTGCCGCTTCTTCCAAGCAAGAGGCCACTCAAACCAAAAAGGAGCAAGTCCAAACCAAGACCTTTGTTAGTGACCTCGGCGATCACCACCAAAACAAAATTCAAATTGGCTACAAGAATGAGGAAATTGTCTCTTTTACTTTCCTTAGTTTTGAACCCATTTCCTCAGATTTGCAAGACATGGATCTTCCTGAATTAAAGGAAATCTACCAAGAAGAATTAGAACATAGCGATATCTATAAAACCTTAAATGGTAAGCCTGGACTTAGCTTCCGCATTCAAATTTCAAAAGATAAACAATCCTATGCTAAAGTCTTACAGGCTGACTTCTCAAAAATCAAGAAAGATGAGTTTGCTACCATCTACGGAGATCAAGGGGAGGAAGAAAGAGCCGAGTTCAAGAAATACCTCAATGGCAAACCTCAAGATCTCTTTACCTATTTCAAAGATCAAGGTCTCAAAGAAGAAAAATAAAAAGAGCTTCCTGAGTTTCATCACCACACTGGTGAGGGCTCAGAAAGCTTTTTCTTATTTGTTCAAGATTGAAAGAGTTTCAAGGAGATTGTCCGCATGAACTTCGATGGTATCTCCTGTCGCTTTGATTTTCACTTCAACGATGCCTTCAGCTGCTTTCTTACCAACTGTTACGCGGATTGGAAGTCCAATCAAATCACTATCGCTGAATTTGACACCAGCGCGTTCATTTCGGTCATCCACCAAGACTTCGTAGCCTTTATTCACCAAGGCTTCTTCGATCCGATCGGTCAAAGCAAGGCTTGCTTCATCCTTAACATTGACTGGAATCAAATGCACATCAAATGGCGCCAATTCTTTAGGGAAGTTAATTCCCCAAGCGTAACGGTACTCCCCTTTTGGGAGTCTTATTGACAAAGAGGCGTGCATGTTGCTCCATAACGGCTGAAAGAAGACGGCTGACACCGATTCCGTAGCAGCCCATGATGATTGGAACTGCACGACCGTTTTCGTCTAAGACATCTGCTCCCATGCTAGCGGAGTAGCGTGTACCGAGTTTGAAAATGTGACCGATTTCGATCCCACGTGCAAAGTTCAAGATCCCTTTCCCATCTGGTGAGATTTCGCCTTCACGAACTTCACGGATATCGACGTATTCTGCAGTAAAGTCACGTCCTGGGTTGACACCAGTCAAGTGGTAGCCTGTTTCATTGGCACCGACTACTGCATTGCGGCTGTCTTGGACCTTGCGGTCTGCGATAATCTTAACATTTTCAGGAAGATCTACTGGACCGAGAGAGCCAAAATCAGCTCCTAATAATTCTTTCACTTCCACTTCGGTTGCAGGTTCAAAGAAGTCTGCGCCGAGGTGGTTTTTCAACTTCACTTCATTGAGCTGATCATTACCTACGAGAAGGGCTACAACAGGCTCACCATCTGCGATGTAAACCAAAGTCTTGATAGTAGCTTCTTCTGGAACATTCAAGAATGCAGCTACTTCATCAATCGATTTGACACCTGGTGTTTCCACGCGTTTCACTTCTTCTTCTGCTACGACACGGTTACTTGGCTTGTATTCGTTAGTAGCCATTTCCAAGTTCGCAGCATAGGTTGATTCACTTGAATAGGCAATGGTATCTTCACCAGAGACCATCCATTTGAGCAATTCTGCTTTGATTTCTTCTTGGACTTCTGCTGGGATCTCATCAAATGATGCGACAGACTTGTCTAAAACAACCCAACGGTCCAAGTCTGTACGAGCAGGTGTAACAGCCATAAACTCTTGGCTATCTTTTCCGCCCATGGCACCACCATCACCGATGATGGCTTTGTAGTCGATGCCACTGCGTGTGAAGATCCGCTCATAAGCTGCCTTGTATTCATCATAAGTGACATCCAAGCTATCGTAGTTAGCATGGAAGCTATAGCCGTCTTTCATGATGAACTCACGGGTCCGAAGAAGACCGTTCCGTGGACGTTTTTTTCATCGCGGTATTTTGGTTGAATTTGGTAGAGATTCAACGGCAATTGTTTGTAAGATTTTTACTGAGTCGCGCACAATAGCGGTAAAGGTTTCTTCGTGAGTTGGACCTAAGATAAAGTCAGAGCCTTCACGGTTTTTTTCAACTTATAGAGGTCTTCCCCGTAAGTTTCGTAACGACCAGATTCACGCCAGAGATCCGCACTCAAAAGGGCTGGAGCAAGCATTTCTACTGCTCCAATTTTTTTCGAATTCTTGGCGCATGATGCCTTTTGCTTTTTCAATCACTCGATTTGCTAGTGGCAGATAAGAATAGACACCAGCTGATACTTGGCGAACATAACCTGCACGTAACATCAAAGCATGGCTAATGACTTGGGCATCGCTTGGCATTTCGCGAAGCGTTGGAATCAACATTTTACTTTGTTTCATGGACAATATCCTTTTCTATTTCAAAAATAATTTCATAATATCATTCCAGGTGACAGCAATCATCAAAATAACCATTACAGCTACACCTGCAAGCGTCATATAGGTTTCTACTTCTTGTTTCAGTGGCTTTCTCCGGACAACCTCGATCAAATTGATCAAGATTTTCCCTCCATCCAAAGCCGGAATCGGGATTAGATTGAAGATCCCAATATTAATAGAGAGCATGGCCATAAGAGACAAGACTGCTGGAATCCCTAATTGAGCAGCTTGTGAGCTGGCATTGTAGATGGCAACCGGACCACCCAGTTTATTGAGACTAAAGTGGAAAATGATATCTTTCAAAGCTCCCAAAATCCGTGTCGCTGTATTCCAGGTATCTGTAAAACCAGACAAGAGTTTATCTACAAATCCTGTCTTGAGGCCATTTGTCACACCCAAATAGTAACGATTCCCTGACTTGGTTGGCTTCACTTTGACTTCTTTTTCTTGGCCGTCTGTTTTGACTTTCAGGGTCAATTCAGGAGCCGTCTTGCTGTCCTTGGTTGCTTTTTCGACAGCATCTGTCAGCTCATCCCAGTTGCTAACGGTATCGTTGTTGACTTGAAGGATCTGAACATTGCTTTTGACACCGACCTTAGCCAGCGCCCCATCGGGTGCCACCTGAACATTGTTGCTGTAGTAGTCAATCGCACCACCGCGCATAAAGGCTAAAAGTGAGTAGACGACAATACTGAGGATAAAGTTGTTCATAGGACCCGCAAAGTTGGTGATCAACCGTCCCCAAATGCTGGCATTCTGATACTGAACATCTCTCGGTGCAATCCGCACCTCTGTCCCATCTTCCTCAACGATGGTCGCATCATGATCGACATCATAAGTCTTGGTCTCATCGAGAACCAAGCCAGTAATTTCTAGTTTTTCTTCAAAGTCAAACTGGGTAACATTCATGGGAAGGGCTGTCTGATCCAGATTCTTTCCCGAAAGATTGATCCGGACGACCTTGCCAGCCTCATTTAGCGTCAAGCTGACAGGCGTTCCGGTTTTAATCTCAGTTGTATCTTCACCCCAGCCAGGCCATCCGAACATAGCCACCTAAAGGTAGAATGCGAATCGTATAGGCTGTTCCATCTTGACCAATATGGGCAAAGATCTTTGGACCCATCCCGATCGAGAATTCTCGCACCAGGATGCCCGATTTTTTTGCAAAATAGAAATGACCAAACTCGTGAACGAGAACGATCACTCCAAAAATAACAATAAAGGCAATAAACTGCATCGTTCTATACGTGGTTTCCTTTTCTATCTCTTCTGTCTTAGAACAAGCCCAAGAAATGCATCAAGGGAAAGACAAAAAAATCAAACTATCAAAGCGGTCTAGAACACCACCATGTCCTGGAATAAATTTCCCAGAATCTTTCACACCGAAGTGGCGTTTAATCGCACTCTCTACCAGATCTCCAAACTGACCTGCGATACTAAAGAGGATGGTAAAGAAGATCATAGCAAGAAAACCATGTCCACCCGCCACAGAACGATCCACGATCATATAGATCACAGTTACCGCAACTGCAGACAAGATTCCCCCAAGACTGCCTTCAATCGTTTTTATTAGGAGAAACCGCAGGCATGAGCTTGCGTTTCCCAAACCGACTTCCCTACTAGATAAGCACCTGAATCTGTAGCCCAAACAATAAAGAGGGCTAAAAGAACCTTATCAATACCAGCAATTCGCGCATCTACTAAGGAATGGAAACCAAGTCCAACATAAAAGCTAGACGCAATGGGATAGACCACATCTTCATAATTGTAATTCTGAGCAAGAACAGTTGTTCCCATGAGAATCAAGACAACCAAACCATAAGCAATCATATTGCCATCTGCTGGAAGGTAAGGGAGGTAGTCCTCGATCGGCAACGTCAGGACGAAGGCCGCTAACATGGCGACGCTCCTTCAAAGGTCGCTGTCTCAAGCCCCTTCATCTTGAGCAATTCATGAACCCCTAGCATGGCGATCAAGCCAATCACAATCTGGAAGAACACCCCTCCAACCATTACTGTTGGAATGAAAAAGAGCAGGGCAATTCCTCCAAAAAAATCACACGTTTTTTTGTAAATCTTTCGTCATCATCTTCTCCTAAACACCACCAAATCTCCGATGGCGATGGCTATATTCTACTATGGCACTTCGTAGTGCTTCCTCTCCAAAAATCTGGCCACATCACATCTGTGAAATACAACTCACTGTAAGCGACCTGCCAAGGAAGGAAATTACTCAAACGGATCTCTCCGCTGGTACGAATAATCAAATCCGGATCCCTTAGGACACGTGGCAAACTCTCGGTATAGAGAGAATCAGCGATCATCTCTTCTGTGATATCTTCTGGGCTAAACTTCGCATCCAAGACTTCTTGGGCGATCTGCTTCACGGCCTGGGTGATCTCAGCACGTCCACCATAATTGAGCGCGAAATTCAGGATCAAGCCTGTATTGAGATGGGTCATCGCTTCTGCTCTTTCCAAAGCCTCCAGCGTTTCTTTTGGTAATTTCTTGGTATCACCGATCATTTGAATCTTGACATTATTGCGATGCAATTCGGGGACGAAACGACCATAAAACTCAACCGGCAAGTGCATGATGAACTTGACTTCATCTTCAGGGCGTGTCCAGTTTTCGGTCGAAAAGGCATAGACAGTCAGGACCTGAACCCCCATATTTTTTGCTGCAATCGTCACTTCTTGGAGAGCTTCCATCCCTGCCTTATGACCGAAGACGCGCGGTTGCATCCGCTTTTTCGCCCATCGACCATTGCCATCCATAATGATCCCAATGTGTTTCGGGACTTCTAAAGGTATCTCGATTTTTTCTTTTTTCTTAAAACGAAACATGTTTTTCTACCTATTTCAATATTTATCGCTTCATTATACCATAAATCCCCATAAAATAGGGACTCTGGCCTCTTTTTTGAACCAGCAGGACTTTCCTTCATCACGTCGTCCTATTTGCCCACCAAAAAAGAGGCCTTTGCCTCTTCTTTGATGATTATTCTTCGATGGCTGAATCGGCATCTGAGCTAGCGCCTTCTGTAGCAGTAGCTGAGATTCCTTCTGATACAGGAAGAACTGTTTTGATCGCTCCCCAATTCAAAGGTCAGGTAGACACCATCAACATCCAAGACAACGGTCTTGCGATCTGTATCGACTTCATCGATGGTTCCGTACAAGCCACCAATCGTGATGACTTCATTTCCTTTTTGAAGTTTATTCAAACTTTCCATCCGTTTTTGATACTGTTTCTTTTGGCTACGGCTCATGAAGTACATCAAACCGACCATAAGAACGAGCATAATTAGCAAACTTCCGCCTTGCATATGTTTCTCCTTTAATTTTCATATATGCTATACTATATCAAATTTCGCCCGTCTTTTCAAGTTTTCCCATCCTCTTCAAGTAAAAATCAGACTCCAGTCTCAGAGAAGAGGCAAGTTTTGATGAAAAAGAAAAAAACCACGAAAAGTGGGCTACTGACTAGTCAATCGTAATGCCATACTTTTCATGATTCTCATCATACCAATCAATCAAGGCCAATGCCGTTTGATAGGTAATATTTTTGATTTTACTCGTTCCCTTCGTCAAAGTCGCTAAGCTCATTTTGCTGATGTTTGTTTCAGTTGCGACACGATAGCTCGTCAAGCGACCGTCAACCATCAGTTGAACAACGGCTTCCACTTTTCTGTATTCGGGAGTTGAGTAGATATCAATTGTATTGCTCATCTTACTTCCATTCCTCAAATTTTATTCTTGTATAGATTATATACTTATTTTCTTTATTTATTAATAATTTTGCTCAAATTGGATTAATTTCACTAATTATTGATGTTTTTTTAGCTCAAATAGGAGGATTTTGGCCTTATACGGCGAATAATTTCCCCCAGGTGGGAAGAAAAAATAAAGACTGCTATATGATAGCAGTCTCTATTTTTCACAAACTAATTCGCCTTAATCTGCTTGTTTATCAGCGTTTTCTTCCTTCTTTGTGTCTTTTTCTCTGATCACAAGGACACCATCTTCCATGTCTGCTTCGAGATGTTTGGCATCCAAGTTATCCAAGTGGAAGTCTGTGACTTTGTCACGGATTTGTTGTTCAACTACCCGACGGAGTGGACGAACACCCATCACTTCATCATAACCTTCTTCAGTCATGTATTCTTTAGTCGCATCGCTCACTGCCAAGTCGATTTCTTTTCTTAGAAAGGGTCTTATTGACATCTACCAACATCAAATCAACAATCTTAGAAAGATCTTCCTTGCTCAAGTGTGAGAATTCAATGACAGCGTTGAAACGGTTCAAGAATTCTGGACGGAAGTAAGGTTTCAAACGATCCATGAGTTCTGGTTTATCCGCATCTTCTGTCAAGTTGGCTTCGTAACCAAAGCCGCCGTTTGAAGTGGCGATAATCACAGTGTTCTTGAAGTTGACCGTGTTCCCTTGACCATCTGTCAAACGACCATCATCCAAGACTTGAAGGAGAAGGGTGATCACTTGAGGATCTGCCTTTTTCAATTTCGTCAAGAAGGACGATTGAGTAAGGGGTTACGGCGAACACGTTCTGTCAAGGTATTGCTGTTATCATCGTAACCAACATAACCGACTGTTGTACCAATCAATTTAGAAAACGGCTGTGCGGTCGCTGTATTCTGACATATCCAAACGGATGATAGCATCTTTGGTTCCGAACATATCAAGAGCCAATTGTTTAGCCAACTCAGTCTTACCGACACCAGTAGGACCTACAAAGAGGAAGCTACCGATTGGACGGTTCCTTCGTCAAATCCTGCACGGTTCCGACGGATAGCACGTGCCACTGCTTCAACAGCTTTATCTTGACCGATAACCTTGGTTTGCAAACGGTGACCCATATCTTTCAAACGTTCAATATCAGTTGCACCCATTTGAGACACTGGAATACCCGTCATCCGTTCTACTGATTCAGCCACATCGTTGATTGTTGCTGTTACTTTATGATCTTCCGTATGGTTTTCAATTTTTCTTTTTCAAGTTCTTCGATACGAACTTTTTGCTTTCAAAGTCGCTTCGTAATCTTCTTTAGCCGCGCTTCTTCTTGTTTGGTTTTTTTCTTCTTCAATTTCATGTTCCACAGCATGGACATCTGTTACTGGATGTTGGGCTGCCAAGTGAGCGACTGTCACATCGACCAAGTCAATAGCCTTATCAGGCAAGCTACGTTGTGGAATGTATTGGATCGAATAATCAACCGCTGCTTTCAAAACTTCATCTGGCAAGATGACATTGTGGTGTTTTTCATAAAGATCACGGATCCCTTGAAGAATCTTGAAAGTATCTTCAGCTGATGGAGCATTGACTTTCACTTCGTTGAAACGACGAGCAAGAGCTGCATTCTTCAAGATGGTGTTACGGTATTCATCTTGAGTAGTTGCCCCAATGACTGTCAATTCCCCACGTGAAAGAGCAGGTTTGATGATATCCGCAAGACCTTTAGAGCCTTGACCATCACCTGTGCTACCTGCACCAAGGATTTGATGGATTTCATCAAAGAAGAGAATGACATTTCCCATAGCTTTGACTTCTTGGATCAGATTTTTGAATATTTTTCTTCAAAGCTACCACGGTATTGCGTACCAGCTTCTAGACCAGAAATATCAATCGAGATGATTTCTTTGTTCTTGATAGCAGCTGGAACATCCCCGTTCACAATAGCTTGTGCCAAACCTTCTACAACTGCTGTTTTACCAACACCGGCATCCCCTACAAGGACCGGGTTGTTCTTGGTACGACGAGACAAGATTTCAGCCGTTTCTTGAATTTCTTTATTACGTCCGATGACCGGATCCAATTTTCCTTCACGGGCTTCTTCAGTCAAGTTGCGGCCGAGCTTCGCAAGGATCCCATCTTGTTTCATTCCTTTACCTTGATGGTGTTGCACTTGCTCGCTTCCTTCATTTGGAAGTTGACCAGTTTGGCGGTAAATAGCAAATTCTTCAGGTGTCACTTCACGACCGTTGATCATGTAGCGACGGCTTTCAGAACGAAAACCACCCATGTTTCCCATTAGTTGATTGAAAAGATCATCCATATTGTTAAAGTTGTTATTCATATTGTATACCTCTAATTTACATAATTTTAATTCATTCTTGAAAATTAGCAGACCAATTGGCTGCTGTTTAATTGTTTACATAATTTTAATTCATTTGTTTAATAATAGCCCTACAGGCTAACAGTTTCTATTTTTTTCCTTTTTATCAATTAGTTGTCTTAATTCTGGAAATAGCATATCACCATCTCCTTTCCACTATTGATCTTGTAAACCAGTAGGTTTTTCCCAACCTCTTTTTGTTTACATAAATTATTATAACGCAGACTGATTTCTTTGTCAACACTTTTTTTACATAATTTTTTTAAAATTTATTAAAAATCTGGAGTCACTCAGATTCCATTTTAAATAGAAGTTCTTGGCTAGATAGATTTAAATTTCCCAGCTTTTTCTTGAATAACTGTCTGTACATTTTTAGCAAATTGCCCCACCATGGACTGATCCAGTTGTTTTCCAACTACCTGGACGTCTTCTTCGGCTACTGTTGTAATCGCAGTCAAGCCATCATTGTAACGTTTCTCAACTCCTGCCTTGCAGGTCAATAAAACGGGCGCATAGACAACACGGATTAAATCTTTTTCAAGTTTCTTTCGGCTTTCGATGATCCTCATCTTATCTTTCATATCTAAATCAAAGAAATCTTTGACTGGACTATCACCCATACTTCCTCCTCTTCTATACTATGAAACTTTATCTTGTGCAAACTCCTCTTCCAGTTGGTATCTATCTTTCCGGTAGGATTGCCATAAATTCTCTTCCTCGATTTCGATCTGTTTTAAGACTACATGTGCAGCTTCTCTAGCTTCGAGATCATACTCTTCGATACAGCGATGGAGGGACTCCCATTCACAACTGACATCAACCTCCTGCTCTTGTAAGAAGGAAGCTGCCATCGCATACTCTTCTTCCAGCATCTGGGTGAAGAGCTGCTGTTTTCTTTCCACTAGGCAACGCTTTTCATCTAGCTTCAAGCGCGCTTTGTGAAACTCTCTTTCCAAGTGATCTAGTTTCTTTTCCTTTTCGAAAGAGTAGATGAAATTAATAAGCTAGTTGTTCCCACTGGTTCATTTCTCCTGCTATTTTTTGGTCTTTTGCTTTTAAGAGCTCAATTCCTGCATTCACTTGCTCGTTTAAAGCATGAAATTCATTTGATAAGGACTGATATGCAGCCAAACGGTTGTCGAATCTTTCTCTTACTTCAGTGACAACTGTTTGCTTTGTTGCACCAGCCTGTGCATAGGCCTCTTCTACTTCCGCAAGATTGAGAATGAAGCCTTTCGGAACGGTATGTAATACTTTCTCCAAAGCTTCTAAATCTGTATCCAGTTGTGCCTTAGATTTCTGAGCTTGCTCCAGCCCTTCATCCACTACTCGAATCAGCTCATCAGAAGCCAAGCGCGCCTGCAAAGCATCAAGATAAATCCGTTCACTTGAGCTCAGTCCACCACCTGTTTTTTGTAATTTATCTTTTAGGCGATAGTAAACCTTCATCCGCTCTTCAATGATTTCCTTGCGAGTGATGGCTTCCGTTCCCTTTTCAAGAACCAAATTTCCATTCTTATCATAGATATAACCATGCATCATATGTTGCAGGCCAGTATTTTTTAAATCATTAGTTTTGAGGTGCTTGACAATCCCACTGGATTCCTTGCTTCCAGAATCCTGATAGCCCAAGCTAACCAAATCTTTATGGTCAATGTGGTTGTAGATTTTGTACTTCAGCGCATCTATACGCGCTTTTTGCTCGGGTGTTAGGATAGGATAGGCATTAGGGCCATTATATAGGTGTACGGTCCCAATATGAGAAGCTTCCTCTTCCGTCAAACAGGCAAGCGCATACTGAATATTCATAGAACCCAGAGAGTGACCGTATAGATCAATCTTGGCATTGGGATATTTTCGAATCACCTCTTTCAAATGAGCTGCAGCATCTTTAAACTGCGGAGGCGGGAAAGTCCCGTTTTCATCATTGTATTTTTTTAAAAAAGCAGCTCCCACTAAAGCAGGAAATTTAACTTGTTCTTCGGCTGTTCTTTCTGCAAAAAAGCCGACCACATCTGATGCTTTTTCCTGTACGAAATTGCTGACAGGATTATCCAGCGCTTTTTTCATAAACCTACCTAAGGGTGTGGCCTCCGGAGGAAGATTAACAGAAGTAGGAATAATCGCATCTTCAAAAGCTTCTACAAAATTATTAAAACTATCCTTAGCCTTATCTCGCGCATAATTCTTCGCATATTCTGTTGCATACTCGCTCGCACCACCAGGGTTCAAATATTGGAAGCTGCTGGCAAATCTGTCTTTACCCAATCCGTATATGTATCATGGAGTAATTTTTGTGTACTTATTTCAGTTTCAGATCCCTTCATCAAGACAGTCACGTCATGGATTTGGGCACGTTCTTCATCTGAAGCAGTATAGGGGACCGGATCTTGTTCAACACCCTTGCCACTATCCGTTAGTACGAAGACTTGTTCTTCATTGCCATTTACACTATCATAGATGTGAGAAACATTGCCAACATATTCACTACCTTCTTTAATTTTTTGATTTTTTCCTAATTTTAATGATCTATATTCAATTAATGATGCTTCTACATGCTGTCTGTCTGAAAAATTTGTGTTATTTACCATATTCATCTCCCCTCAGTAAACGACTTAACTCTGCAGAAATACCATAACTTCCAGCCTCAAATTCTCCCGAATCTTCCATATGAACAGTAGTATCAATAGTTAGTTTTTCATCATTATTGACTTCCAAATATACATTCATCCCACCCATTGGATTGTATTCCAATTGATTTTCCAAGATTTTATACGAGTGTATTTTCCCCTGCGGAGTTAATGCTTCAGGATCAATATCCTTTAACATATTTTCAATCGCCACTTTCATCTTCTGACTCTCTGCAATTTGAATCATTTCTTGTTTCTTGGCAGATTGTCCATTAAAAAAAGCTACATCCTCCTAAGCTCAGGCTAAATACTACCATTATCAACACAATTAATTTACTTTTTTTCATTTCTTCCCATTTCTTTCTCTAGTTTTCTTAAAATTTATTATACAAAATTCCATCAACGTCTGAAATGTTACTTTTGTTAAAAAATGTTGCTAAATCGTTACAAGCACTAGCTATTGATGTAACATACCAACTTTGATTCAGAAATGTTTCTATTTTCCTATATTAGGGGTATTTACCTGAATGAGTTTATTTCCCAGTCTTTTCTGCTTTACTTAACAGATCACTTAATTTTGCTGAAATACCATAACTACCTGCTTCGAACTGTCCTGAATCTTCCATTTGAACAGTCGTATCGATCGTTAACTTTTTATCGCCATTGATAACGAGAGATACATTCATGCCTCCCATTGGATTGTATTCCAATTCACCTTTTATCAGGGTATAGGAGTGAATGACTCCTTCTGAAGAGAAAGCTTTAGGATCGATACTGATTAACAAGTGTTTTATCGCTCGCTCCATTTTCGTGCTTTCTGCAATCTGAATCATTTCCCTTCTCTCAGCAGCTTTATCCGTAAAAAGACTGCAACCTCCTAGAAACAAAGTCAGTAAGAATAGTAGTACAAATCGTTGTTTTTTATCAGTCATATTTCCCTCTCACTTATATTATTCGTAATGATTTTTAAAAAATGACCCAATTCTTAAAAATTTTTTCCAGAACCTAAAAAACACACCCTTACTGGGTGTGTCTCCTGTTAAATCATATATTCGACGCTATAAGTGGCATCGGATAAAATCCGTGAAAGGAATTGTTTGGTTCGTTCTTCTTTTGGACTGTTGAAGAATTCATGTGGTTCGTTTTCTTCGATGATGTGTCCGCCATCCATAAAGATGACATGATTAGCCACATCACGCGCAAAGCCCATTTCATGCGTCACCACAACCATGGTCACTCCTTCTTGGGCCAACTGCTTCATGACATCTAAGACGTCACCGACCAACTCTGGGTCTAACGCCGAAGTCGGCTCGTCTAGCAAGATCACGTCTGGTTTCACTGCGATGGCACGCGCAATCCCGATCCGTTGCTGCTGGCCACCTGACAATTGAGAAGGATAGTAATCCTTGTAAGCGAGGAGACCAACTTTTTCAAGGGCTGATTCTGCCCGTTGGATAGCTTCTTCTTTTGGAATCTTCCGAGCCACAACCAGACCTTCTAAGATATTTCAAGCGCTGTTTTGTTGGCAAAGAGATTGTAATGCTGGAAGACAAAGGCTGTCTTTTGGCGGATTTCTAAAATTTCCTTTTTGCTGAGTTTTGAGAGATCATACTCTTTTCCACCCAAAGTCAAACGGCCTGTGTCTGCCTTTTCCAAATGGTTAAGGCAGCGAAGGAAGGTTGTTTTTCCTGATCCAGATGGACCTAAAATAACGACGACATCCCCTTGGTTGACCTTGAGATTAACATCTACCAGGACCTGGTGGTCCTTAAATTTTTTCGATACGTGTTCTACTTCTAACATCTTCTTATTTCTCCTTCTTCTATGCGAGTGTCAGGCGTTTTTCTAAGCGATTGAATCCCCACTGAATCACCCCACAAATGACAATATAAAGAATAAAAATCACTAGATAGGATTCAAAATATTGATAGCCATAAGAGGCTTCGACCTTGGCAATGGCGGTGATATCCTTGATCGTCATGACAAAGACAAGGGAAGTTCCTTTGACCAAGTTGATAACCAGGTTACACAAATTAGGCAGGGCTGAACGCAAGGCTTGTGGAAAAACAATGCGGATATAGGCTTGGCGATTAGTCAAACCAATGGCTTGCGCTGCTTCTAGCTGGCCTTTATCCACCGTCAGAATAGCTGACCGGAGAATTTCAGCCAGACTCCCTGTTGTCATCAAGCTAAAAATGATAAAGGCATAGTAAATGGGATTGATCTCAAAGACATTAAAGTGACTGCCTATGCTCTTAAAAAAGCTATTTAAGAGGCTGGGAAAGAGACTATAAAAGAAGAGAATCAAGAGAATCGGAGGCGTCGCGCGGATAAAGGCTAAGTAAATCACTGAGAAACTGCGAACACCTTTGACCTTATAGATCTGACCGAGTGCCAAAAAGAGGGCTGGAAAGAAACTCAAAAGAATCGATACAACCATGATCAGAAGGGTCACTGGAACACCACCCAAGGTGGCTAGAAATGCTTTACTAATAAAATTGAAATCCATAAGCTACCTTTCTGTTACACTGAGTCGTTTCTCAAGGAGTTGAGCGGAGAAGGAGATCACAAGGGCAATTCCCCAGTAGATCACTGCGACAGCTGTATACGTTTCGAGGGAATAATTCCCAAGATTGCGGCTGATCAAGTTGTTGCCTGCTCCCATGATATCGATAAAGCCAATGGTATAAGCCAAAGCGGCATCACGCATGAGGTTCAAGATGGCAGTCGTCATATTTGGAAGAGCCACGCGAAAGGCTTGGGGAAGGACAATCCGCCAAATGGTTTGAGCTGGCGTCAAGCCGATACTCAAGCCCGCTTCCATCTGACCTTTTGGAATGGCCAAATAGGCTGCCTTGAAGACCTCAGAGATCATCGCGGCAAAGAGAAGAAACATGGCAACAAGGACAAAGACAAACTTGGACCAGTGGTCAATGTCAATGCCCAACCACCAGTTCAAAAATTGGGGAAGTCCATAAAAGACCAAAAAGAGCAAGACAATCGGAGGGGTACAACGCAAGGTAAAGACATAACCCTTTGCCAGACTTGCTCCTACCTTATCTTCTGATACTTGTGCCCAGGTCAAAACCAAGCCAAATGCAGAACCGAGAACCGTCGTTAAAACCATCAAAGCTAGGGTCGCTGGTAGGGCTTGGACCAAGGTTGGAAGAAATGACCAGACCTTGGAAATGTCGTATGAGACCATGTTTCTTTCCTTTCTGTATCCGTATAGAAATAAGGAAGCTGGGGCTATGCGCACCCAGTTCCATCTTATTTCTCTTTATCTACATAACTGAAGACATCTTCACCGAAATATTTTTTCGACAATTTAGCAAGTGTGCCATCTTTTTCTAATTCTTTGATGGCCTTGCTGTATTCTTCCGCAAATTTTTCGTTTTTCTTATCCTTGTGGATCAATGGGTAAGTTGGAATTCCTTTGTAGGCAAACCAGCTCAGTTTGTCCGCATATTGGTGGTAAGAACCATCTTTATCTGTGACAGCTTTTTCAAAGGAAAGTTTGATGTCAAAGAAGGCATCGTAACGTCCTTCAAGAACCCAAGCATAAGCATCTGCGACTTTGAAAGATTCCGCAGCTGTTAATTCGATTTGTTGGTCCTTATGCTTTTCATTGTATTCTTTAATAACATTCCATTGTGCATTTTGTGGTGAAATTGGAACCAATTTTCCTTTTTCTTTAGCGAAGTCATCGATGTTCTTGTATTTATTCGCATCTTCTTTCCGTACGGTAAATCCGATGATACTTGCTCCAATTGGTTCTTTTGGAATGATAAATTTCTTGGCACGTTCTTCGGTATACCAAGCTCCTTTGGTTCCGATATCGTATTTACCAGATTCTAGACCGATCAAGAGATCGTCATCACTCGTTCCAGTGTACTCAAACTTGTAGTCTGGTAGTTTTTCGTCAATGGCTTTGAGAACGGCTACTTCATAGCCATCTGATTCTCCTTTTTCATCAACGAAATCATACGGTACATAGTTTTGAGTGTGGGGCTACTTTCAAGGTTGTTACCTTGTTCGATCCTGTTGAGCCTTTGCTGTCGTTTGCATGGTTCAAGCTCCGTCCAAGAATGGTTGCACCTGCAATGGCAAGTACTGCCACCCCACCGATAATCCATGTTTTTTTACTCATACTTTGTTCTCCCTCTTTCTATTTTCCTTATTCTGCTGCAGCTTCACGAACCCATTCGATTCGTTCTTCATCAATGTCACTTGGAATCGTACAATCGGCACCGATGACCAAGCCTGTCGTTCCTGTTTCTGCAATGATGCGTTTGGTTTCTGCTTGGATCGCAGCCTTATCTCCTGTGTAAAGAAGACCATTTTTACCATTTTCAAAGCCACCAAGAACCGTGCGTCCACCGAAGATTTCGCGTCCTTCCGCTAGGCTGATTCCTTCTGGTCCGACTGCCCAGTTAATGACTTGGGCTGGGTAGTCTGTGAAGAGATGGATATCATTGCGAGCTCCTTCGTAGCCACAGATATGAAGAATATTTACGCCACCGGCTTCATTGGCTGCCTCTAAGACATGGAGTTCACTCGGTGCAATAATGTTTTTATAAACTTCTTGTGTAACCCGCGCATCTTGGATACTTTGAACACTGAGGTAGATCCCGTCTGCTCCTGCTTCTTTGATGATTCGTTGGCTCAAACTGGCAATATCTTGGCCAATTGTATCCAATACTTTTTTAAGAGTTGCTGCATCTTGATCGATAAAGTTGGCGATCAAGTCATCTCCTCCTGAAACTTCTCCGACCAACCATTTGAAGTAGGTCACTGGAGCAAAGATATTGTAGATAGCCACAATGTCTTCTTCAAAACCGGCACGGATTTTTTTAACGAGCTCTACTTGCTCTGTGATCCATGGATGATCTGCTCCGAGTGGTTCAATCCCTGCTAAGTCAGAGATATTTTCAATGCCCTTGTGAATGGCTGGGTTTGGATAAGCAAAGTAACCATCACTCATGAGTTTGACAAAGTCTGGTTTGACCTTGTGAAGGAAGTTTTTATGGCCATTGAGGTTTTTTTCAATAATTTCCGGATTAGAAAATCCTTTCAACCATTCTTCTTCTGTTGTGAAATGATGCCAAAATCCAACTGGCACACGGTCAACCGCTTCTCCTTTAAAAGCTTTTAACACTAATTCTCTTTTTGATGACATGTTCTTACCTCGTTCTATTCTTTTCTTGTTTGTTATCTTATCACTTCGATAATTGTTTGACTAATATATATTTTTTATCAAGCTCTTCATCTTTTTTTATCACTGATCTTCAAGGAGTAGAATTCCTGCTAGGTCAGATGGGCGGATGAGGGAGAAACTATGGACTGGAATCTTCTCCAGTCTTGCCATATCTGGATCTTTTTTTGCTTTCCCCTGACTGCTTGCTAGAGTAGCTTTACTAAGCCCGAGAAGCAAAAACAAAACGGTTACCACGATACACCATACATTGATCTTTTTCATCTCCCTCTCCTTTCTTCTTACAATACAGCTGCTTGACGCACCCAATCTAAGCGTTCTAATTGGAAATCATCTGGCACGGTACAGTCTGCTCCAAGGATCAAACCACGACTTCCGGCTTCTGCCACCAAGCGACGCGTTTCTTGCTCAATAGCTTCTCGTTCCCCTTGGTAGAGCAAACCTTTCTTGCCATTGACAAAGCCACCCAAAACGGCACGATCACCGAAAAGCTTGCGACCTGCGGCTAAGCTAAGGCCTTCATGATGGGTCGCCCAGTTAATGACTTGAGCTGGATAATCCTTGAAGAGTTCCACTTCATTGCTGGCCCCTTCAAAACCACAGATATGAAGGATATTGATGCCCCCAGCTTCATTGGCTGCTTCTAGGACAGCGATGTTGCTCGGTTCAATGAACTTGCGGTATTCTTCATCTGTCACACGCTCATCTTGGATCTGTTGGGTTGAGAAGTAAATCTCCCTTCAATACCTGCTTCTTGGATCAAGCGGCGACTTAAAGTAGCGATGTCTCCTGCAATCACGTCAAGGACATGAGCTAATGTTTCTGGATCTTCCTTGATAAAGTCTGCAATCACTTGGTCTCCACGGGATTGATCCGTACGGAACCAGCGTTTCAAATAAGAAATAGGCGAGAAGATATTGTAGAAAGAAGCAATCTCCTCATGGAAACGAGAACGAATCTCCTTGACCACTTCAATTTGTTTTTCAATCCAAGGATGATGCTCTCCAATCGGTTGAATATCCTTCAATTCTCGGATCGATTGGATCTCTCTAGAATAAAGAGCACTCGGATAGCGGAAGAAGCCATCACTCATGATCTTGACAAAATCAGGTGAAATTTCTTCAACATAGTGTTGGTGTCCTTTAATACTTTTTGCTACTACAGCCGAATTGTCTAGACCCAATTCTTTTTCTTCTTGGGTCACATAATGGAGCCAAAATCCTACAGGGATTCGTTCTACTGTTTCGCCTCGAATGGCACGAAGAACCAATTCTTTTTTACTCATACTGTGAATCCTCCTCAATATTTCTCCAATAGAAAGGCTAACTGCTTTCCTTCTGGAATTTGTAACCATGATATCACCTCGAAAAGTAGCTGACTAATATATTTTCCCTATCAAGGCCTTAAAATTTCTTTATTGAGAAAGGCATCAAAAAAACGCAAGCCCTTGAAAATAGGGACTTGCGAGTATCTTTCTTTATTCTTTCATTTTAGAAGAAAAAGGCTGCTTTGATCTTTTCTTGATCCGGTTATAGCAGAAAACTATATCCCTTCTTTTAAGCTGAAAAATGGCATATATTGATGTGAAAAAGCCCTTCATATCAGCATTTCTTTCTTCCTATTCATTTTACCATTCCCTGGATCCCCTTCTCCTCTTTCTTGTCAGGCAAGATTGAAAGGAGTATAATTTTTATAGAATAATTTTAAGGAGTGTACGGTTTATGAAAACAACAAAAACCACCTTTACCATCGTTTCTGCTCTTGCTTCTGTCATTTTACTGACGAGTTGTGGAAGCAACACCAACAAAACGCAAGAGACAAAAGCAAGCAGCACTAAAAATCAGGTGACGATGACCTATGATCAACAGCGCTCACAAGAAAATACCATGTCTGTCCTTTGGTACCAAAAGGCAGCTGAAACTAAGGCTCTGTACTTACAAGGCTACAATGTCGCTACTGACCGTTTGAAAGAGATCCTTCAAACTCCTTCTGATAAGCCTTATTCCATCGTCTTGGATTTGGACGAAACTGTTTTAGACAACAGCCCTTACCAAGTTCAAAACGTCAAAGATGGTACGGCCTTCAATCCTAAAGATTGGGATGTTTGGGTGAAAAAAGCAGCCGCAAAAGCGGTGCCAGGTGCCAAAGATTTCCTTCAATATGCGGATCAAAACGGGGTTCAAATCTACTACATTTCTGACCGTACAACCTCTCAAGTAGATGATACCATCAAGAATCTTGAAAAAGAAGGCATTCCTGTTCAAGGACGTGACCACCTCATGTTCTTAGAAGATGGTGTCAAATCAAAAGAAGGTCGTCGCCAAGCTGTGCAAGAAAGACCAATCTTGTCTTGCTCTTCGGGGACAACCTGGTTGACTTTGCAGACTTCTCTAAGACCTCTGAAGCTGATCGTGACAAGAAATTGGACGAATTGCAAAAAGAATTTGGTGAAAAATTCATCATCTTCCCAAATCCAATGTACGGATCATGGGAATCTGCTGTTTACCAAGGTAAAAAACTAGACGCCAAGGGACAAACAGAAGAACGCCTCAAAGCCTTGCAAGGTTTTGACAAATAAAGCAAACATCCTCGCTAGGAAAAACCTAACGAGGATGTTTTTTTCTATAATAACTAATTTATTCAACTGTTACAGACTTAGCAAGGTTCCGTGGTTTGTCGATATCGAGTCCACGATGAAGGGTTGCAAAGTAAGCAATCAATTGGGTTGGCACCACCATTGAGATTGGAGAGAGGTAAGGGTGAACCGACGTCAAGACTAAATCATCTGTCTCTTTAGCGACATTTTCTTCTGCAATGGTTAAGACATGAGCCCCACGTGCTGCCACTTCTTGGATATTTCCACGTGTGTGTGGCTGGCTAGGACTGGATCAGATAAGAGAGCGATGACCGGCGTACCGTCTTCGATCAAAGCAATGGTACCGTGTTTCAACTCACCCGCTGCGAAGCCTTCACATTGGATGTAAGAAATTTCTTTTAGTTTCAGACTGGCTTCCATGGCAACATAGTAATCTTGACCACGTCCGATATAGAAAGCATTGCGGGTTGTCTCCAACAAGCCACGGACTTTTTCATCGATCACTTCTTTTTCTGAAAGGGTTGATTCGATCGATTGGGCAACGATAGATAATTCGTGCACCAAATCAAAGGCTTTGGCCTTTTCATTGCCATTAGCTTCCCCAACAGCTTTTGCAAGAAAGGCAAGGGCTGCGATTTGAGCCGTATAAGCCTTGGTGGAAGCGACCGCAATTTCAGGACCCGCATGGAGCAACATAGTCATGTCTGCTTCACGTGAAAGAGTTGAACCCGGAACATTGGTCACTGTCAAGCTTGGAATGCCCATTTCATTGGCCTTGACCAATACTTGGCGGCTATCGGCCGTTTCGCCAGATTGGCTGATAAAGATGAAGAGTGGTTTCTTGCTGAGAAGTGGCATACCGTAGCCCCACTCAGAGGAAATACCGAGTTCCACTGGGGTATCTGTCAATTCTTCTAGCATTTTCTTAGAAGCAAATCCAGCATGGTAAGAAGTTCCAGCTGCAAGAATGTAGATGCGGTCTGCTTCTTGAACCGCTTTGATGATAGCTGGCTCCACCACTACTTGACCTGCCTCATCTGTGTAAGCTTGGATAAGTTTACGCATCACAGTTGGTTGCTCGTCGATTTCCTTGAGCATGTAGTATGGGTAAGTCCCTTTTCCAATATCAGAAAGGTCGAGTTCAGCTGTATAGCTAGCCCGTTCTTTGACGTTTCCATCATAGTCTTGAACTTCAACGCTATCAGCCTTGACAATGACCAACTCTTGGTCATGAATTTCCATGTATTGGTTGGTCTCACGAATCATGGCCATGGCATCTGAGCAGACCATATTGTAACCATCCCCAAGACCAATCAAGAGTGGTGATTTATTTTTTGCCACATAGATGGTGCTTGGATCTTCTGCGTCCATCAAAGCAAAGGCATAGGCTCCTCGGATGATGTGGAGGGCTTTTTTGAAGGCTTCAAGCGTAGACAAGCCCTCTTCTTCAGCAAATTTTCCGATCAAGTGGGCTGCGATTTCTGTATCTGTTTGCCCCTTGAAATGGTGACCAGCCAGGTATTCTTCCTTGATTTCAAGGTAGTTTTCAATGACACCATTGTGTACCAAAACAAAGCGACCTGTCTCCGAACGGTGTGGGTGAGCATTGTCCTCAGTTGGTTTTCCATGAGTGGCCCAACGGGTATGTCCAATTCCCGCTTCCCCCTTCGACACCTTCTGCCTTAGCTGACAATTCTGCAATGCGACCAACTGCCTTTACCAATTGGCTCTTGCCTTCACTAGCCAGAAAAACACCTGCAGAGTCATAACCTCGGTATTCGAGCTTTTCAAGTCCTTGAATCAAAATATCAGTAGCATTTGTATTTCCTACAACACCAACGATTCCGCACATAGTCTTTACGATATAGTCTTGCTATACTTTCCCCTTTACTTAGTCAAACGACCTGTGGTCGATTTCTCAGTTACTGTAAATTGGTCTAGTCTAATTTACCAAAAAAGTAACCAGCGGGGTCAGTATACAATGCTTTTTCCAGTTTGTCAACTAGGAAATATAAGAAAATTGGTCTAGTTAAGGAAGGGTTAAGAAAAACCTATCAACATCTTGGTTGATAGGTTGCTTTTTCTACTCTTCAAATCCATTCTGCTGGCTCAATTCACGGAACCAATGGCCGGATTTTTTGAGGGTGCGTTTTTGACTTTCGAGATCCAACTCAACTAAACCATAGCGGTTCTTGTAGCCATTGAGCCAAGACCAGCAGTCAATAAAGGTCCAGATCAAATAGCCTTTACAATTGGCACCATCTTGAATAGCCCGATGGAGCTCACGAAGATGGTCTTTGACAAAGTCAATCCGGTAGTCATCTTGGATCACCCCATTCTCGCGGAATTTTTCCTCGCCTTCGACCCCCATCCCATTTTCTGTCAAAATCCACTCGATATTGCCATAGTTTTCCTTGATATTTTTGGCAATGTCATACAGGCCTTGCTCATAGATTTCCCAACCACGGTGGGGATTAATCTTGCGACCTGGCATGACATAGGGTTCATAAAATTGCTCAAAGAGTAGGGGAGAAGCTGGATTCGGAGCATAACGAGGAGCTGCTACACGGAGTGGTTGGTAATAGTTAACACCTAGATAGTCGACGGTATTTTCCTCCATCAAGCGCAACTCAAAGGGATCATAATCTGGCAAGAGATCACGCTCCCGCAAGATCTCCACTAATTCTTGAGGATAATGGCCAAGAACAGAAGGATCTAAAAAAGATTTGGCTTGGAAGAGCTCGGCGATACGAGCGGCTTTCACATCTTCTGGATGCTGGCTCCGAGGGTAGGCTGGTGTCAGATTGAGCACAATCCCGATCCGGGAATTGGGATCCACCTCGTGACAGGCCTTGACCGCTAGAGAGCTTGCTAACTGGGTGTGGTAGGCTACTTTTACAGCTGCAGCTGCATCTACCTTATGAGGAAAATGGGCATCATAAAAATAACCAAACTCCACAGGTACAATGGGTTCATTAAAGGTGATCCACTGGTCGACCAGATCCCCATAGGTCTTGAAACAAAAACGCGCATATTCTTGATAAGCATAGGCGGTTTCCTTGTTTTCCCAACCATCGCCCTGCTCTTGGAGAGCCATCGGCAAATCAAAATGATAGAGGTTGACCAAGAGGTGAATCCCTTTTTCCTTAATCTTTTCAAAGACACGACGGTAGAAATCGACACCTGCTTGATTGATCTCCCCTCGTCCTTCTGGGAAAATACGGGACCACTGGATAGAGGTTCGAAAGGCGGTGTGCCCAGTTTCTAACAAGAGATCCAGGTCGTCTTCCCAGTGTTCATAAAAAGTGGATGTTTTCTCTGGTCCTTGCCCTTGATAAAAGCGGTTGGGCTCGATCCTATACCAGTAATCCCAGAGATTGTCTCCCTTTCCATCCTGGGCTAGACGCCCTTCTGTTTGAGGGCCCGAGGTCGAACTCCCCCATAAAAAATCCTTTGGAAATTGATACATGTCCTAATCCTCCTCATTCTACTAGCTCTATTGTAGCGAATCCTCCCCCAAAACCTAGGCACAATTTACAGTCTTTCTTACGCAGATTAAAGAAAAAGTCCCTTAGGAAAAATTCCTAAGGGAGCTGGTCCACTTTACAATTGAGTCACGACATATTCAAAGAGCTTGCGATCTGCTGGGCTCTTGTCAAAACGTAGTTCCGGGTGCCACTGAACGCCGAGGAAACGACTCTTATCTGTGGATTGAACGGCTTCAATGATGTCATCTTTAGGATCCCGCGCGATCACTTCTAAGCCATCTGCCAAGTCTTTAATACTTTGATGATGGAAAGAATTGATGCGACTGGTCTTACCATAGATCTCTTGCAGGATCGTCTGATCCTTGGTCACCAACTCTTGACTGGTGTACTGACCTGGATTGTCCTGCCAATGGTGTTCAATGTCTTGATACAGCGTTCCCCCTAGAGCGACATTATAGAGCTGGGTCCCACGGCAGACGGTAAAGATAGCTTTTTTAGCCGCACGCGCTTCTTCAATCAAGGCCAACTCAAAGAGATCGCGTTTCAAGAGGTAGTCATCACTGTCGATGGTGATTTCTTCTCCGTAAAACTTGGGCAAGACATTTTGTCCACCGGTAATGATGAGCTTATCGATCATCGATATGTAGTCTTTGGCCAAGGCCGCATCTCCAATCGGCAAGATCAAAGGAATCCCTCCTGCCTCTTTGACTGCTTCGACAAAACCAGTCGCCGCATAGCTCATATTCGCGTCTGGATCATCCGGGAAGGGTCTTTCATTTCCTGTAATTCCAATCACTGGTTGTTTTTTCATACTTTTTCCATATACTTTCATTCATTTTCAAAGCTTATTGTAACACAATTTTAAGCCAGACTCAATGGAGTTTTTTTGAAGAGAAGGCCTCCCCCTCTAATCCCAAAGCTTGCTGAAAGGATATAAAATTGCTTCCTATTAAAAAATTCTCAAGTGCAAATACTTGAGAATGGTTTGTTAATTTTTCATCAACCCTTCTTTTACCAAAAAGTCACGCGCTACTTTAGCAGCAGGCTTGCCTTCTACTCCGACTTGGTAGTTCATCTGGCTCATTTGGCTCTCAGTGATTTTACCAGCTAGCTTATTAAGCACACCTTCTAATTCAGGATGTTTCTTAAGAAGAGCTTCTTTCATAAGGGCGCCCCTTGATAAGGTGGGAAGAGTTGCTTGTCATCTTCGAGGACCACCAGGTCATAACGAGCCAGCTCGGCATCTGTTGAGTGGCATCCGTTATTTGAGATATCGAGACTGGATCGCCCTGGTAGCGAAGGGCTGGCTCCATGGTGGAGACTTGTAAGTTGGAGACTCATAGATCTTCTGCAAGCCTTTGTTTCCGTCCTCTCGGTCGTTAAACTCAAGCGTAAAGCCTGCCCTGAGTTGTCCTTCCACCTTTTTCAAATCTGAAATAGTCTTGAGTCCATACTCTTGGGCAATCCTTTTAGGGACTGCAACAGCATAGGTATTTTGATAAGCCATAGGTTTGAGCAAGGCCAGGTCGTCTTGTCGTTTGATCCCATCTCGGGCAGCTTTGTAGACTGTTTCTGGATCATGACTGACTTGTTGCCGGCTTGAGGAGACTTTCGGTCACCGTACCTGTAAACTCTGGATAGATAGTGATATCCCCTTTTTTCAGGGCTTCATAGAGGAAGGTGGTCTTGCCAAAATTCGGTTTGATGGTCACTGTCATATCTGTATTTTTCTCGATCAAGATCTTATACATATTGGCGAGAATTTCAGGTTCTGGTCCTAACTTTCCAGCGATGACCAGATTTTCTTTCTTCGGTTTTGGAAGAAGACTTGGTGTATAAGAAGCTCCTAATCCAATAACCATCACAGCAAAAGCCGCAAAGATGGTCCGCAATTTGGCCTTTTCCATCCATTTGAGAAGAAGGTTAAATGCGATAGCTAAGAAGGCAGAAGATAGGGCACCGATCAAAATCAGACTGGCATTATTGCGGTCAATCCCTAGGAGGATAAAGGAACCAAGTCCCCCTGCTCCAATCAGGGCAGGCTAGAGTAAGCATGCCGATAATCATCACGGCTGCCGTGCGAATCCCAGACATAATGACGGGCATGGCCAAGGGAATCTCGAACTTCTTGAGTCGCTCCCACTTGGTCATCCCAAAGGCGATTCCTGCCTCTTCAAGGCTTAGATCAATCCCTTGTAAACCGGTAATGGTATTTTGAAGGATCGGGAAAATGGCATAGATGACAGAGCTGTTAAGGCTGAAGACGTCCCGATTCCATAATAGGAATGAAGAGGCCCAAAAGAGCCATGGAAGGAATGGTCTGGAAGATCCCAGCTATCTGTAAAACCCAGTTGCTTGTTCTTTTGTGGATACTCAAATAAATAGCTAATGGAACAGCCAGAAAAATCGCAAGAAGCAAGGTCAGTAATGACAGTTGCAAATGTTGTCCCAGTGCAGTGACCCAGTCGCCAAAGCGTTCTTGAAAGGTTGCAAGTAGTTTAGACATGGTGAGCACCTCCAAACTAGATCTGCGACAAAGTCGTTGGTCAGTTTGGGCAAGAATAGTCTCCAGAATCCGCTACCTGTACAATCTCTCCTTCTTGCAGTACTGCAATCCGGTCGCCTAATTTCAAAGCCTCGTCTGTGTCATGGGTCACAAAAATAGTGGTCATACCTAATTCTCTGTGCAATTCTTTGGTAAGAGTTTGCAACTGCTTACGGGAGATGGCATCCAAGGCCGAAAAAGGTTCGTCCATCAATAGAATCTTTGGTTCCCCAATGATAGCTCGCACAATGCCAATCCGTTGTTGCTCTCCACCAGATAACTCGCTTGGTAACCGATGAGCATAGTCTGCAGCAGGAAGCCCCACCTTGGCCAAGAGTTCTTCTGTTTTCGAAGCGATTTGCTCCTTGCTCCAGCCCTTCATCTCAGGAATGAGAGCAATATTTTCCGCAACGGTCAAGTTAGGAAAGAGGGCAATGGCTTGAAGGACATAGCCGGTACTGAGACGTAATTCCCGTTCGTCATAGTCTTTGATGCGTTTCCCATCCATATAGATATTGCCATCTGTCGGCTCCAAAGACGGTTCACCATCTTGACTCATGGTGGTCTTCACCAGATCCTGAAGGACCCACTCAGCACCATGAATTCTCCATTTTTCAATGCGAGGTTGGACATCTTTTAAACAGCTTTATCCAGTGTAGGCGCAAGCTACATGTTTGTATTCAATCATATTTTTCCTCAATAAGTTTTCTGTCTCTAAGAATATCCAATAAGCTACTTGCTGGATGCCCTAGGACTTTTTCGACATCTGTAGAAACCCCAGCTTGTTCCCCAGCTTTAATCGCTGTATAGGTGCTGGACCCGGGCATCGTACTCCCCAAGTTTGTGCTGGCCATTTTTCCGTGACTCATAGGCTTTCTACTGATTCATCCCACATACGTGATGGTTTTCGCTCTCTTTTGAGAGGAGCGCTACGATTTCTTCCATGGAAAGATCCTCTGGCCCTGTCAGATTTAAGCTTTGATTTTCCCACTCCTTAGGATTTAAAAGAATTTCTGCTGCAACCCTAGATGTGTCCTTACGGGCAACAGCTGACACCTGCCCACTGCCAGCCGGACCACGAATCTCTCCATTTTCAAGCGCAATATCAATCAAGAAGTCCAAGTAAAAATTATCTCTCAAAAAAGTGTAGGTGAACCCTAACTCCTTGATATAGGCTTCCGTCTGGGCATGATCTCGAGACAAGGTAAATGTTGCTTTTTCATCCGCTCCGTAAAAGGAGGTATAGACGATATGCTGCACCCCCGCAAGCTTGGCGGCATCTAAAAAACTCGTGTGTTCCTCAACACGCTCTGGATTTTCCCGAGCAGAGACCATCAATAAGACATCGATACCCTTTAAGGCCTCAACTACCTCTGGAGTATTGGCATACACCATCTTACGAATTTCCGCTGACGCGTAGACTGTTGCCCGCTCTGGACTTCTTGCCAGATGGATAGAAGCAATTCCTTTTTTATCGACAAGATCAGCCACATAGGAACCTAATTTCCCTGTTACACCTGTAATTCCAATCATAAGTATTTTCTCCTCTACTACAGTTCACTCTCTTTAGCTTTTAGATTTGTGATAATCCGCTCTTGATAGGCTTCAAATTCTCGGATTTCTTTATCCGAAAAGCCTTGGTAAAAAATCTCTCCAAGTTCTTTGCTGACACGGTCACCGATTTCTTTTTGCGCCCAACCAAAGGTCTGTCAAAGAAATATATTTTTCCTTTTTATCTGCGTGCAAGGTTGAATCGTAACCAAACCTTGTTCTTCCAATTTCTTAACCATACTGGTTAATGTATTTATTAGCTAGACCCGTCGCAAGAGCGATATCGGTCACAGTAGCGCACCCCAACTCTTGCTTCCACAAAATCGTTAAGTACCCTGTTCCACTTCGGTATTGGGCATCTGGTTCCTTGCTCAAGAGTTTTTGGAAAAGTCGCCCGTTCAATAAGCGTATCTGTAAAGCTTGGTATCCCCCTTGCATCTTGTCCATTTTGTTTCCTTTTTATTTCTATATCGAAATATCATAAGTCATTGTACCACTGCCTGTTACATCTGTCAAACTGCTTCGATATAGAAATAACATTTTTCTAAGATGGTCTTCAAAGAATTCTTGAAGACCCTCAAAATTACTCAGACTTTTCTCTTTTTCACCATTTTTCTTGGAAGAAGAGCAACATTTAAACTCCTTTTTAGAACAACCACTGAGTTTTACATCTGTTCGCTGTAATGCAGAATGAAATTTGTTAAAAAGCCTCCTTGAGTTCTTCCTACCGAAGCTAGATGAAAAGAGATAAGGTTAATGTCCTTTATGCTTCTCTCTTCGTTTTTGCTGTTTGCGTTCGAATTTCTCTTGTTTGAGCAATTGCTTTTGGACACTAGATTGATGTTTTGAAATCTTTTTCCTTTCCTCATACTGCAACTGCAATAGTTCTTTCGACTTGGAAGAAACTTTTTGCTTTACTTGTTTTCTTCACAGCTCCTGTAATCGTTGATTCTTGATTTTTCATGTTGCTTAACTGCTAGCTTCTGGACTAAAAGATAAATGAGTAAACTAGTCTGTAACATCTCTAGAATTTCATCATCTTTTTGACCCCTGACTCAGTGTCACACGACAAACTTGATAAGTTTCTCGATACACTTGTTCGAACAAACCATGCCAAAATCCATCTTCAAAATAAACTGTCAATCCAATTGAAATTGTTTCCACGACAGCACCTCCTTAAATCTATCCCTAAGAATGGACAACCAAGGAGGAAGGTTACTGATAGGCTTGCCTACGTCTGGACTACCAACCAGAACTGTGTTTTTATCTTAGTTGGGACTATTATAGCATATTTATAATCTTATGTTATTGCTTCTTCAAATGCCTATCAAAAAAATGAATCGTAGCTAACCAAGAATCCTTGCTCTCTTTCATCAGTAAACGCCAATCTTTTCGATAGCGATGATTGGGTTGATTCAACCACTGTCACATGACCTATTTTCATGATATTTTTAAATGTAATGTGGTGGCGCATAATGTGAGACATATGGCTATTGCTGCTGAGGCATCCCATATTTCATCAACAGTACTTCCGAGCAATAAGATTGTCGAAGAGATCTACTAATGCTCTATCCTAGCAGAGGCGATCTTTGAGGAGAGAGTTTTCTAAAAAGTTTACTAAACAGATAATCTCTCAGTCGAAACTTTTGATAGGTAAGTTCCTTTTGCAAATACGTCCAAGAAGAAGTATGAGAGTTCCAATTCCCTTTTATCCCTTCATACACCACATCAGAGGGTGAATTTAGTACCAAACATTGGAACCTTGATCATTAAAAATGCTCTCCTCAGCTACTAACTCTGCTCCCTATAGACGATCACTAGATTCCAGTTCTTTCACTTTCTCCTGCTTGATGATGCTTGACATAGATAATCCTTTGCTTCCTAAGAGCACTCTAAAGGAATACGTTCCAAATTTTTCGGCAACCTCTCTAAACCAAAAGTGAGGCAACTGCTGAGCAAATATAACCTCTAGAAGATAGAAGCTGAGCTATATTCTGTGCCTTTCAATCTTCCTTCACTACGCTCACAATAGTGCAATCTGCGGTGCTTTATTGCACCCTTTTTATCATAAAATAGTCTCCCTTGATATTTTTCAATGTAAATGTCGCCGGTGACTAATTTGCGAACTCTCATGTAATGTCTTGTGAAAGTTACTCTCTGCGACGACAGTATGTACCTTGTATAATTTTTGAGTTTCCTACAAGTGATCTAATAAGGGAGATTTTTAGAAAGAGAGTTTGGAGGTTTCTTTTCCTGTGTGGGTCAAAGGGCTTGGCATTAAAGAATAACCCCATCGTTGCAATATCTTCATGAGAGCCAGAACAAGATGGGTTGTGAGTATCTAATAATGCATTACTCTCGAGTACAAAGTCGCTGTTGATTTCCATGCCACATCATGAGCTAAAAGCATAGGAGCATTGATTACAATAATAATCAGATAAATACATTTTCGACTCGAGTAGGTTTCTCTTGGTTTTAAGCCATCGATGACAATATTACCAGATTCAGTCCTGCTAAATCGAGACTCTGAGATGCAGTTCCAATTGTAACATATTCATATCTTCTCTCTTTTTGTTAATGCATAATTAACAATATAGTTTATAAATTACCGTGATTTTACGCAGCAGTTCTTGCCATACCTGTTCCAACATCATCCATCAGTTTTCATAACCCATTTGAAGATCCTCCTCACTATAATTTCTTAAAAACTGAGAAAAATGGCCTTTTCAATATGTCCTTCTGCTTTTTGCTCTTTATGGATATTACTGCAACACCTGGATATACTCAGATCTTTATTTTTCAGTATCGGTGCAAATTCAAAAGTAACGAGGGTCTTTCTTGGTTAAACGTCTAGCACTCTGAGTAATGGCACTCCTAGATGCGCTCGAAGTAACTCAGATAATTTCACTGGAATTCTGAGCAGGCTGAGTTGCGAGCCTATCCAGGTCCGATCAAATGGACTTCATTAATGCTGGTGATTGATTTATCAATACTGTTTCACCTATGCGGAGCTCAACTGTTCATAGCTAAAGCAAAGAAGCTGTTAAAACGATTATTAAACTTATACAGTTCTTTTCTTATTCACCGGCGCCTCTCTTTTGTTAATGATATTAACAAAATACTATTTATTAAAGTCAAAGCTGAGCCTACATCCTCCAGGCGAGACTCCTGAAGGATTTATTTTTATTAACAACGATGTTAACAAGTTTATTAGGGACACTAATCACTTTCACGATGTCCTTGCCATCGATTTCTGCTTGCGGCACTCTACGTCAGCCTAGAGCGACTTCTTGCAATTCTTCGCGTGAAAAGATCTTTCTGCGACCATGAGTTGCTATACGGACTTTTTCACTTTCGCAGTTTGGTCTGACGATTTCAATTTCGTCTCTTCAACCAGTTGCTTTCGTCCCATGTGTCCAAAGTACCACATAGAGAGAATGAAAACTCGCCTATTCTTTGCACCGACTGTTTGCCAGAGTTCTTCTGCCAGAGTGAGGGCGCAAATGGAGCGATCAATTGGATAAAAAGCCTTTGGCACCAATCACATGAGTTTGTCTTCGCTTGTTGTGCAGCATTGACAAAGACCATGAGCTGAGGCAATGTAGCTGTTGAATTTCATGAGACTCGATTTGCTCTGTAACAGCCTTAGCAGTTTTCATTTGTAAAACTTTGTCTAGAGCGCCATTTGTTTTTCCGCAACGATTTCTTTACTTGCCGATCAAACGGTACACACGGTCAAGAATTTTGACGCTTCAGACCTTCTTCCAGACCAAGCGATCTGGAGGCATCAGTGAATCCCATGAACATTTCATAGACACGAGAAGATGTCACTTTCCATTGTTCCACACATCGTCCTGGGTTATTACCACGTTGCTTGAGGATTTAGACATCTTAGTGGCGCTTGCTCAACTCTTCCCCTGTTTCCACATGGAGAAGGAACCGTCACGTTTTCAACCTTGTCAGTTTGCCACACCAAGGAGCACCACGGTGGTCACGATGGCTAGTTCAAGATCATTCCTTGGGTTAAAGAGTTTTGAATGGCTCCTTAGTTGGAATAGCACCAGGTCATACTAGAAGATTTATACCCAGAACGAGCGTAAAGCAAGTGGAGCACAGCGTACTGCTGCCACGTAGATATCAATGGCAGCCATTATTTGAAGGTCCTCGTCAGCCAATTTCTCTGTATTTGGCGTGGATCGTTATAGCGGAGTAGTACGAAAACGGTCTGCCCATTGTGGCATGGTGTTGAGTCTCACGGCGACCTTCAGCTCCATCCTCACAGGTCACTTCAATACGGTCTGTCAAGTTAATGGAAACTCCCCAGTACTGCGAAGGCGGATGTCTGGTCACTTTAACAGATGATGGAGTTCACTTTCTGGAACAGCTGTCAAGTCCCATCTTCCAACCGAATGATTTTGAGTTAGTTCACTGATAATTGACTGACTAAAGAACCAGTCGCGCAGAGACGGTGGGTCACCTTTTCTTGACCAAACCTTTTCTTACAACCCAAGACACATTTTGTAATCAACTTCTTCTTTGTTGGGATAGTTCAAAGTCAGGTTGACGTAGAGATACATCCTCCGTGTAGCTGACTTCTGACGTTGCCCTTCCAGAACTTCTGATTGGAAGACCAAACTATTTAGCAAGTTCTGATAACGCTCTCTGCGTGGTAATTGCAAGCCTGTAGCACCTGTTCATAGCTTCATGAGAACATGGTCAGCAATCAGATTGGAATTTCTTTACCGTGTGACAGGGTTGATATAAGCGCAAACTTAGTCAAACCCTATTTTTCCTTAGCAAGGTCTGTACGAATGATCTGAACAAAATAGCTTAGTGTTTATGGTCACTTCTGTATCCCAAGCTTGTTCAGTGTCATTGGCATCCTACTAGTTCATGTTCAGGCCAAAACAAGTAGTCGCACCGAGGTATCGGACGAGTTATAAAGACGGTGAATTCATAGATACTTTTACTTTGCAAATGCTGATGGCACCAGTTGATTTCAGTCAGTTGCGTTGCATGTCCTTGACAAACTCTGGTGATCAAGGTCGGCATGTCCAAGTCGTTGAGCAAACGTTCCGCATAGCCGTGATTTAAGCATCCATTGGCGCATTGGTTTGGACAACTGGATAGCCACCACGCTCAGAGGTTCCATCTGGAAGAACTTCTTCGTTAAATAGCTGTTCTAAGTTCCTCAAGCAGTTTACTGCGTGCTTCCAGCTTCTATAAGCCAAACGCTTTTTCCGTAAACTGGTGGTCATTGCGTCCACTTACATGATAGTTGGATCTATCGTGGCTCTGAGTCAGTCGTAAAAAGTAAGCATTGATTTTGGCGTTGAAGTTAACTGATGTTTTCTGCTGTAATTCCGCTGGGTCATTCCTGTAATCCACACCAGCTGTTACTCCAGCGGGCAAACCAAACATCCCATCCCATTGGGTAGAGACATTATATTGCCCGCGCACGTTTGAAACAGCTAAGGAATGCCCTGTTGCTAATGTGTAGCCTTCTGGGTGTCCTAAGCGAAGACCCAACTCCAGATCAAGTAAGGAACATGTCTGATGCATAAAACAGGTTTGAAACATCTGTTCCTGTCTTGAGTGTGATGGTCAGCCCGGTATTTTTTACCCATACTCGACTCATTTCTTTATGATTGTAAAACTCTTAGCGTCTCTCAATTTTCGTGATGCTCCTATTATATACACCATTTTTGAAAGCGATTTTAAAGGTTCAGACAAAGAAAAGACAGGTCCCTTACGGGACCTATCTTTCCTATTTCTTCAAGAAAAGTCTGTTCACATACTTTTCAAGTTCTTCTTTAACTTGCTTTTTGTTGGATTTTCTTTTCTTTCTTACCATTGATCACACTTTTGTCGTAGTCTTTAAAGCCGATACGACCTTGTCTTGAACTTCTAAATATTTATAGTTGAAGGATTGACCCTTGTGGCCCGTCCAGCAAAGGCCTGCAGAGTATGGTACAGTCTTACGAACGACTGGAGAAGCTCCATCCTGAATGGATCGGAATCAAGAGGCACTATCGGTCCAGCCAAGCTTGAGCGGCGGCATAATTTTTCGTAACCGCTTGTTCACATCTTTGGTTTCATTGTGCGCATCTTCGATCAATTGATCATATTATTCATCAAAAGACAAATTTTACTTTTGCGGCTGCGTATCAATATGACATCAGATCAAAAGTAAGTGGCGTTTCGCCAGGTTACCACTATGAGTATATCGATTATGAAGATGGGTCCACGTATAGTCTGGTCTAGCCAAGTTGTGTTCGTCCAGTCTTGTTGCAGAAGCTTTTCCATAAAATCGTGTTAACCCGTGCAGATCATCTTCAGAATCTATATTCAAATCGTGACGATGTTTTCTGCTCCTAGTGTAGATTCAACTGACTGTTTAAGGATTGAGCTTGTTTGAGTCCCATCTGTATAGGTTGAAAGGATTGGAAGGTCAAATGATTAGAATTCAACTCCTTGAGCTTGCTATCTGCCTTAGCTGGCAAACTCTTCTTTGGCCTTAGTTGGAGTGTGAGAGGTGTCTTGCTCATCTGCGACGAGGACTGCCATTCATCCCACCAGCTTCCAAGTCTTTTCTGCATCACCAAATTGTTTGCCATCAGTTTGGACTTCAAAGTTGAGTGGCGTAAAGTATTATCGGATGACCTTATTGTGCTTGCTTCAGGTGATGCTTTGCTACATGCGTGAGGCAAACCTGGTAAACCTGACGAAGTCCTTATTTAGTGCTCTTGGTTGAAATCTTTGTGAGCATCAGTAGTCTTCTTTGTATGTTTCATAGGCCTGACGGTCCAATGTTGAAGGAAAGGTTGTAGGTTGAGGGAACCTTGGTCGGTATAGACAGTCATCAGTCTTTGTGCTTCTTCTCTACATCTTATAGTTGGAGACCATTTTGGGGAAAAACACGGGCAACTGTATAGTCACGGTTATCAAATCACGAATCAAGGATTCCTGGTCTAGTCCATCACTAATAGGTCCAGCTTCCTTTGCCCAGTCTTAACATTATCATCCCAGTATGTTGAGGTTCTTTTCCAATATCTGAAGATTTAGAAGTGAATTTGATCAAATAAGGACCGCAGTATAGGATTACTGAGATGGAAGTTCCTTGACCATGAGTCATCTCCGCTTTAGATTTCAAGGAACTCTTCGATTAACTCCGGCATCAGATCCCATCATGATCTTAAATTCCAGAGCTTTCTGGTTGGCTCGAGGTATATATTGAGACAGTACTTGTCATCAATATAACCTCCAACAGTTAGAATCAGATGTTTTCCTGATACCAGTAAGCCAAACCTTGGTGTGATTTTGGACCAATCGTCAACATGATTTCTTATCTGTACTTGTCATTTGAAGGGCCCTGCGACAAAGTCTTTGCTTGACTTCTCCATATTCTTCCTTGAAGTCATCATTTGACCCCATACGGAGTTTACAGTATAAGGTCAAACCATCCTTGAAACAGTCCAGTCTTTAGCAAGCGATGGGATCAAAGTTCCATACTTGTCGCCAATAATACATCTATCGCGCATTTCCTGTAAGCTGGAGTCGATTTTTTATTGGAAATCGGTAGTCTAAGAGTATCCGGATCCTGGGTATAGACATGGTAAATGTCACAATACCAGAGCTTCTGATTTCCCTCTGGGCAAATTTGCCCAGTACACATTGATAAAAGCAGGTAACTGGTGGCTTCAAATGCCTTCCTTTGTTCATATAAATCCTCATTTGTAAAAAATGTTCCTGCTCAATTTAAATTATAACTTTCTAGGGAAATATAGAAACGCTTTTATAAAATTATTCTATTTTTCCTTTATTTTTCAATTTCTACACAAAATTTTCCAAGTTGAATCCTAGCCTGTGTGACTCATGGAATCTGGATTATGTGAGACATTTACACAAACGACTAGAGCAGCCTCTTGCCCTCCATGAGTCTTGACATTGCCAGGCCTATTTCCACTGCCTTGCAGACTTGACATCTACGGGGCCATGAAAATCGCAGCTGATGCTGGACTGGTATTGGTTCCGATTTTTGTTAAAGGCTGACGCATCCGTATCGGCATATTACTGGAGCTATATTGTGCGGAGACAATATCGACACGGTCCGGGACTCAGGAACATGGCCAAACTCGCGGGTGCCTATGTAGTCTTCGGGCCTCGAGGAAAGCTAAGATCAAATATGATTACCATGGTTACAGCAACAGGGCAGACCAAACCATCTCGGAAAACAATCTGTTAAATGCTCACCTAATGTGGCTGGTGTTATTTACCGAGTATCCTAAGATCAGTCAAGATGCTCTTTTGTTCCACATCTTCAATGCAGCCATAATTATACTCATACTTAAATCCTTACAATAATGAATCCCGATAAGTTTTGGACTTGGCAGTCAGTACACACACAAAGAGGCAGGATAGAGCTATGTACCGATGGCACAGGAAAATCCAAATGAGCGATGATTTCGGTCTTCAGGGCTACTACCAATCCTCAGCGCTACGATGCTCAATGAAGACCATGAAATCACAGCGCGGGACATGTCACTATTCACCAACATCCGCGTAACCTTCACCCAGAAATATTTAGAATACACCAAAACAGCTCACACTACTGCATCATGGAAGAACCCCACGAGCAAAGCTACAGTAACTACAATACTTCGCTCGAACCGGAAAAATTCGCCAGCAAAGAACAGATGGACTCAACTGGATCGCCCGACTTGGCTATAACTACGCCGCGACCACACCAGCGAGAAACAACGGATATCGAAGTGATTTTGGGGAGTTTGGGAACTACGACGTCAGAGATCGCAAGCTACCACCAATCGTAAAGGGCCTGGCCAAAATGTTCGCAATTTCTGGTATAAAATCCTTTTCTGCAGGCGATCATGCCATCGGCAGGAAGACCACGTTCAACGCTGAAACAGGAAAGAAACTTCTATGCGACCGTTAAGAGGACGAAGCCAGCCCCATAAACTGAAGACAACGCCTGGTCGTCCAGACGACACAGGTATCTCAAGCGTTAAACCGACGGGAGTGGCTGTAGAGGCCAGAGTCTAAAAACAACGACCTCTAGCAGTAAAAAGCAAGGGACTCGATGTTATGTGGCTCTTCTGCTCCTGCCTGCCGGAATTTTATACCGATCTTTAAAACAAACCGATCCAAAAAGAAGAAAATAGAAAAGAACTCATTACCATAAGGTATGGGAGTTCTTAGTTATCGACAAAAGTCATCTTAGAAACTTTTCGCTTAGGTGAGTACGGACGTCGGCGAACTTCGAAGTTCCATGACAGTTTTGGACCTAAGTTCCAAAACTCCCGAGTGCTAGAAAACAATCGTGTTTCTAGCACTTTTCTCAGACGGAAAGTTCCTAAGCATTTTTAATGAGCCTTAAAAGTATCTAATTTTTAATTTTTGGGCATCCATTAGTTTGTTTGATGTAAAAATCAGTTTGTCTACGTATCTGTGAATGAAGACAATGTTGATTCTAATCTGGAAAACCTTGAACGTGAGGCATCTACTGCTACGATGGCTTGGGCAATATCAGAAGCTCTTCACCTCAAAATGGCATTTGATGGATGGTTTCTCCTTCGATGGTGGCTTGTTGGCCAACCTTTGAGAAGATCTTCATAACATGCAGTTTCAAGAGCATTCTTCAGAGTTGTTGGCATACCGATTTGTTGATAGAAACGAGATGTATTTTGTTCCACTCTTCCTTAGGACGAGCTTTCCGGACATCAATTGAACCAGGCGTTCCGTGAGCCACTCACCGATGACGTCAGATGGTGGATGTCCCCAGTGGCAGGCTGTAAAGCGTGCTGGATGGCGTGGGCAGCTAACTCGCGCAAACCCAGTCCCACTGAGAAGGTGGTATTGGCTTCAATGATGTTTTCAAGAGCTGAGCGTTACGACTGCGAGCTTCACCGGCGAGCGCGGCTGGAGCCGTCTGCAAACTAAGGTTTCTTCCGCACCGTTGTGCAATGGCGAGCACCCGCTAGGTTTGTCATGTTGACCCGTACATGGTTTTTCCATCTGGCTTGCATCACTGCACGCGCTTCGACCCAAGTCAGCTAGGGCACCTGCGATACCAGAAGCGAGGCAAAGCGTTTGGTGCTTGATAACCTCCACTAATACCAATTTCGGTTTTAGAATGGGCGAAGATACTGTGAGCAAGGCTCCTCATCCAGTGAATGTGACAGGCACCGAAACCGGGCATCTATTGAAGACAATAGTCAGAACAATGACAACTGGTGATTTTAA